>Ga0074195_1002055_pt1 | contig 24482 bp, 21 predicted proteins | sample EPASupsiteHSE623_FD_64525 | JGI IMG/M metagenome (GOLD analysis project Ga0074195, IMG submission 64525) | Bioremediated contaminated groundwater from EPA Superfund site, New Mexico - Sample HSE6-23 | ecosystem: Environmental > Aquatic > Deep subsurface > Groundwater > Contaminated ... | reverse complement strand
TTCAAGTTTAGATTTATTGTGGTCATTGTAGGGGCCACAGGATACATTTATCCTAAGCTTAAAAAACTTTTAGGTGGATGTGTCCTGCCTACATATTATCACTGGAAAAGTAGATTGTGCCCACTGATGGCAATGTCTCATTCATCTTTGCCGGAGTCAATGTGGACCCCACCATCTATTCTCCTATAAAATCGCTCGATCTGCCGGGAGGCAGGATAACCGGGCTTCTGGAGAGGATACCCTTCTCAAAAGCCTTCTCACTTGGAAAGAGGATAGTGCCCAATGCTTCTACTATGGTGCTTATTGGAGACGCAAGCCCTAGCTCAGATCAGATAGTCAGGGACTTCCGGGAGTGGCAGAGGAGTGAGGGCGAAAACTCATCAATCCGGGTCTTAGAGTTCATCCAGGCCAGGACCTTTGATGAGTGGAAGGATGCCATACTCCAGAACCAGGGCAGAGCCGATCTCCTGGGAGTGCTCAACTACTACCAGATCAGGGATGAGAATGGAGCTGTGCTTCCATCCTCTGAGGTGGCGCAGTGGACATTCCAGAACAACCGGATTCCAGAGATTGGGCTCGTTCCATCCAATGCTGAAGATGGATTCATGGCAGCATCAGGAGTATCTTACTGGAAGACTGGAATCTATGCCGGGATCATAGGGGGGGAGATATTGAAGGGACAGGACGCAGGACTCATGCCCATTGTAGATCCGGGTGTGACAGAAGTGGCTTTCAACCTGGCCAGGGCAGAGATGCTCGGCATCGAGATTCCGGCATCGGAGCTGGTCGAGGCAGACGAGGTGTATACAGATATTCAGGCTTGAATCTTCAGATGAGCCTTTATGGCATAGAAAATTGGCAAATCTGGAGCAGCTAAGCAGTAAGGAGATGGGGCGGGCTGCTTTTCCTCCCCAATATCCAGAGGGGATCAGAAATCTTTTGATATATCTCGATTCCATCCTGCCGTGCCATCTCTGCATCTCTGCCAGCTGCAATTTGCTCTTTAAGCTTCCAGATATTTAATCGCTGAAATCAGCGATCTGTGGCCACTTAGGCGTATAAGCTTTGGACGAGTACCAGTACTGGCCGTGCCAGGCATCGACGCCGAGGTGCGCACCGCCTGTATTAGGATAGGAAGGCTTTGGACAGGGTTTTGGTGGACAGTAGGCTGGTGTCTTCTTCTCACAGACTGTGTAGTAGTTGTTCACAACGGTTGGGCAAGGCGCTGGATAAGGCGTTGGACCAGGCACTGGCACTAATGATTTTTTAGATGATATTTTAATGTTCTTTGTCCTGCTACCAACTATCTCAATATCCTTGGGTGATAGATTTGGGGCGATGATATCTATATCTTCGGCCAGGCTCCCTATAATATCCAGCTTCAAGTCCTTGCAGGCCGAGGTAATCTCTAATACTTCTGTATCGCTGCCGACGATATCTATAGTTGATTGGCCGCTACTTCTGGCATCTGCTGCAGATGCCAATAATACGAGGATCCCCGCTAATACCAATGCTGTTCTCAATGCTTTCAACTCCCTTCTAGTTAATCCATACAATTTTAATATTTAAATTTAATTAAATCACCGCCACTGCATAATATGATAAGATTATCTCACTAAATATAACTTAATAACTATATCGTCCCTGTTTCCTCTGAACGGAGGTTCAGCAACCCCAGGTCCGGCATCCTCCAATGGATTTCTGCCATACTGGAATGGTTGGCCTCAGGTTCAATCTCAGATCGAAGATGAAAATGGTCATGGCCTTCGTAGCTATTATTCGCCGTAACGAGTAAATAGGTGCCTGTATGGCAAGTACAAAGATCTATTTCTCATCTTGAGTCCTGGACTTCGATGTTAGAGCGATTTGAGTGAGGTTGATCTCAAGTCAGCCAGGATGCACCGGTTTCAAGGAATTGAGCTGGCCTGAAAACGGGATATTCTTTGTGGGCTTGCGACCTTTGGAAGATTGGGCGATGTGAGCATCGAGGCACTTCCTTTGCCCATGAGCAAATGGTTCTGTTCATGAGAGGCCCATAGTTATCTTACTTCTATTCGAAGTGCGCTATACTCTATGCTTCCGGGCAGATGTCTTGGCCCAAAAACTCTGGAGGGAACACACCCGCGTTCAAGCTACAGCTGCCACAAGAGGATTATCGCCTCAGATTCGCATATTTTCAACATCATTGAAGTGCCATGTGATATGCTATCGATTCATCAAACGGCTATCAGGCAGCGACTGATTATTATCTGAAATGTCCCCCGCGGCCGAGGGGTCAGGGGGGCCGTCGGCCTTGAGACTAACCCAGGGCATAGTGTACGACCCAAAAATGACTGCCAACTCTCATCTGACCCACGCTCTTGATCTTTTGCTCGATAGAGCCCCCCCCATTTTAGGGAAATGTAGTCTGGGGATCATCAGCCTTGAGACCTCCATCTGTCAATACCCCATCAAGAAAGAAATGGCTATCCCAATGAGTCCGCAGCGCAATTTCGACCCAATTGTACCAGATAACCTTAAGATATTCGAGGATCAAGCATCAAACTGATCTGAGGAATCATCCAGAGGTCTTTATGCTCCGCTCAAAGATGCTCATCAACGGCCAGATGGTCGATTCTGCGACTGGAATGACCAGCATCATACACAACCCGGCCAATCAAGAGCCGGTGGCAGAGGTATCAGTCGGGGGTCGGGAAGATGCAAGGCTTGCCCTTGAGGCTGCACAGAAGGCTTTTCCTGTCTGGTCCGGTATGACTGCATCAGAGCGCAGCCGGGCACTGCATCAGGCAGCAGGCCTGGTCCGCCAGCGAGCCGAGGATATAGGCAGGCTTCTCACATTAGAGCAGGGCAAGCCCCTTAAAGATGCCAGAAGAGAGGTCCTGGCCTCTGCAGATGTTCTTGATTACTATGCCGAGGAGGGGCAGCGCAACTTCGGAGAGTGGATTTCAACCTCTTCAAGGCAGGTCAGAAGCCTGGTGATAAGGCAGCCAATAGGCGTTGCCGCCCTCATCACGCCATGGAACTTCCCAGTAGACCTCCTCTCCTGGAAGGTCGGGCCGGCTTTGGCCGCGGGCTGCACAGTGGTTGCCAAGCCTCCCAGCCTCGCTCCACTGGCAGCCACTGCATTCATGCAGGCCGTAAACGACGGCATAGGATGTCCAGGAGCCGTAAACGTGGTCCATGGGCCTGGGGACCTGGTCGGGGCAGAGCTTGTGGAGAGCCCCATATCCAGAAAGATTGCATTCACTGGCGAGACTGGCACAGGCAGGTGGATCATGGAGCACGCTGCCAGGCATATCAAGCGCATATCTCTGGAGCTTGGGGGTCAGTCTCCTTTCATTGTGTGCAAAGACGCAGACCTGGATAAGGCAGTGGCCGCCTGTGTGCAGCGAGCCTTCTCCAATATGGGCCAGATATGCATCAGCGTCAACAGGATCTATGTTGACCGGGATATAGCCGAAGATTTTACTTCCAGGTTCGTGGAGAGGACCTTGAAGCTCAAGGTTGGAGATGGGCTCTGCCCTGGTGTGGATTTAGGCCCCATGTTCAGCGAGGCACAGCGCCAGAAGACCAAGGACCATATAGCTGATGCCCTGGATAAGGGGGCAAAGCTGCTGGCGGGAGGACGCGAGCCAGAAGGCGAAGAGTACTCAAGAGGCTTCTTCTTCCTGCCCACTGTGCTATCAGAAGTGAACCACAGCATGAAGGTTATGCATGAGGAGACCTTCGGCCCTGTAGCGCCAATAATGAAGTTCCAGTCTTTGGACGAGGCACTGAGACTTGCCAATGATACCCAGTACGGCCTGGCAGCCTACATCTATACAGGCAGCCTCTCCACGGCCATAAACGCTGCCGAGAGGCTTGAAGCCGGCGGGATTGGTGTTAATGTAAATAACGTGATGGACCACCAGGCTCCATTTGGCGGCTGGAAGCAGAGCGGACTTGGTAGAGAGCTGTCGCACTACGGTCTGGAAGAATACCTGGAGATAAAGCACATACGAATCAGCTTGTAATGGATCTAGGATGCAGGGGACATCTTCCCATATGCCATCCAATTTCAAATCCATGATAAAAGTAAGTGAGAAGAGGACCGGATGCTCTCATGATCTCCCCAATGGGTGCTGCAGGATCAGTCTCCGTGGACCACCAGCACAGGCACCAATGAGTTGCGGACCACCCTCTCAGCAACGCTTCCAAGGAGGAATCTATCAATCCCCGTCCTGCCTATGCTTCCCACGACCACGGCATCCATCCCATCGCTGGCCTTGAGGATCTCATCTGCAGGGTTTCCCTCAATTATCTTCTTCTCAAATTTCAGCCCTGCGGCCCGGGCCAGATCTTCAATCTTCTGGGTGGCGGTCTCGCCTTCATCCATCAATCCTCTTCTTATGCCGTCAATCACTTCATCAGCTATATTGAAGCTCATATCGCCTGGGGCCAGGATCCTGCTTCTGTCTACAACATATAATGCAGTGACCCTCCCTCCTGCAAGCTTTGCCATATCCACACCAACTCTGGCAGCGTTCTCACTATGTTTTGATCCATCGGTTGCTATCAGCACATTCTCGAACATGCCATTCTCCAGTATAATGCCAAGTGTCCAGGGCTAAAAACATTCCTACAGTCCTGGAGGCAGGTCAGTACCCGCCTTCAGCCGTAAACTGCGCTGGATAGCGAGGAGACGCTGCTGTATGAGCCTCCACCGCCGCCTATGGATATGGACTGACTGCTGCTGCTCATGCCTCCTGAGGAATATGATGAGCCAATCCTGCCGGATGATCCATAAGATGATGATAAGCCTGATGATGCAGTGCCGGTCTTTACGCCCGTTCCTGTGCTCGATACGCTTCCCAGCTTTGCAGGCGCCAGGCCGGACTGAGCTGTTGACTCCAGTGGCGATTGAACCTCTGTCCCTAGCTCCGCCCCTGATCTGGTCTTAGGCTGCTGTCCGGGTATTGATCCTGAGGCAGTCCCTGACCAGGTATCGCCGCTGGAAGTAAATGCGCTGTAGCTTCCGGACAGAGATGACTCTGATGGTGTCAGGTCCAGACGGTACATGCTGAGTCCTCCCTGGGAGGTAATGAGCAGGTTTACCTTTCCATTAGCCATAGACCCGCCTGCAGTCACTCCCTGAGTGTTGTTCTCTGAGGCCAGGTTGCCGTAGCCCAGTATGGCGTTCCCATTCTGGAAGAGGGCCAGGTCCAGGCGTCTGATCAGGTCATCCTGGAGTGTGAATGTCCACATTCCGCTCACGTTCACATCTGGTAGTGCGACAGGGTCCTCTGATGCGGAAGGCTCAGTGCTCGCGCCTGCCGTGTTTGCGTCTGCAGCGTTCGCACCAGCACCAGACCAGGGCGCTGCGCTGGTGGTATCTGAATTCGCCGCACCCGAGCCCAATGTCACAGGGGTCTGGCCTGAAGTCTCTTCTGGCAAGGCCCCGGTGACAGCCGTGCCTACCTTTACTCCGGCGTTCTCTGCCTGGCGCACCAGATCAGGTGGCAGAGGCATGGACATTGATTCTCCGAGCGCAATTGGGTTTAGAAGGTCCTGGGCCTGAGCCTGGAGAGCTATGCAGGCGAGCAGGGTCAGGAACGTGGCAAGCTTTAGGTATCTCATCTAAATCTCCTGTATCTTTATGGGGATGATCTCCTCAACCTGGTTCTGCCGGAAGCCCGAGAGGCTCCCATTGGAATCGGGACTTTTTATATGAGGGGTAGCATACTTCTGCTAGATAATAACGTTTATGGTCGAAATATGGGTGCGGGAATATTCACTCATAGACGTATTACAGTTCTAAGTGGAATTGCCTGCTCAAAAAATGCATTCGGAGCTGCAGAAAAGAGGGCGTATGCTGCCTTCAATCGCTCACTTCGAGATCAAACGGCAATGTTGTGAGTGATTGATGCCCGGTCTTTGAACCTGCGGCCGGGCAAGGCAGTTTGAACTGTGCTGCTGATATCTTATATATCCTGGTTGAAAAACTGGTCCAGGCATTATCCCTGGCGAGGCGCTTGGAATTCCTTTCCTATTGAGAAGGCATCCCCCAGGTACTTGCCAAGGCCATAATACTTCCTACCCTCTGGTGCAAAGATCATTGGCAGCACCTTCTCTATATCTGGCAGGTCGCCTTCTCCTAAAGCCTCCTCCTCGACCTTGATATCCATTATCTCGCCTATGAACTGGGTATGCAGGCCTATCTCCACTGCATTTAGAAGGCTGCACTCCAATGCCAGAGGGAACTCCTTGATATAGGGAGCGTCTACATAATCGCCTTTGATCGGCGTCAGGCCGGTGGCAGCGAACTTGTCCACATCTCTTCCTGAAGCCATTCCCAGGTAGTCGACCTGCCTGGCATAGCTTTCAGAGGGCACATTGATTGTAAAGGCCTTGCGGTCCATTATATTTCCATAACTGTAGGTGGCCTTTCGAAGAGAGACCCCCAGGCACGGAGGCATAGAACAGCAGATCCCGGCCCAGGCAGCAGTCATGGCATTGGGCTTTCTGGCACGATCGTATGTTCCTACAACCAGAACCGGCGTAGGATATATTATAGTTTTAGCGCCAATAGATCTCTTCATGATGACACCTCAGCATCTATAGTGCCCTCATTTAGCTAAATAGTTTGCCAATGTATTCTTCATGGTTTTCCCATTGGCTTAGACGGGATTAATCATCAACCTCGCCTTGGCCCTCTCCGGGAGTTCATGGCAATTGCATATAACTGGTTGAACAAGCTGGGTCTGTGGCTATAGAGCTCCAGGTCGCCGGACTTTATGGCTTTTCTCAGGTCAGAAGCATCTGTGATGATCCCTGCATCTCCTATCTCCCATCCAAAGTGAGCATCGCTCACGGCAGTCATCCCCAGGTTCAGCTTCCTGGCCAGGTTCAAGGCCCGGTCGTTATCTCTTCTCAGGAGGCATCTGGCGTTTAGGACCTCTATGGCGTCTGCTAAAATGGCCTCCTTCTCTGACGGCCTGGATGAAGACGGCCTCAGCACGTCGAATGGATGGGGAATGACGGCGATTCCACCCTGCTCGTGGATCTCTGATATGGCCTCAGCGAAGTTTCTGGACTTTATCTCATCATTTAAAAACAGGCCTACCAGGTCTCCTCTTCTGGTGGCTATCTCAGATCCTATTATGACCTTGAAGTCGGGTGTCTCAGCCCGTTTAGCCTCAAGGCTTCCTCTTATGGTATTGTGATCAGTGATGGCTATGCCGTCTAGACCTCTGGCCTTTGCGATCTCAACTACCTTTTCAGGCTGAAGGGCGCCATCAGAGAGACTGGAATGTATGTGGAGGTCGTACTTCATCTCTTCTATAAATGGTTGAACTAGTATAAAATCATGCACTGATATACAGCAGGGTTCAGTATGAGCAGGTGGGCAGCACATCTCTTCCAGGAAAAAGCATCTTCCTGATCTCATCTCGGGACGTCTTTAGCCAGTAGATGAAGCGCCAGGCATGGATCAGGTGGATGACCTTTCTTGCTGGGTTCTTCTCACTACCCATAAAGAAGCCCACATCATAGAGGTAGGTTCCCCTCAGGAGCGCGGGCAACGCCCTAAGCTCAGTCTCGCTCAAGGGCAGCTCTGACTGATAAGCCTCCAGAAAGGCCCTTGCCCTGATCAGATCCATGCAATGGTCCATGTCCATCTGGCTTTGGTAGTCGGGCTTGAGAGTTGAGAAGCGCAAAAGCGCCTTGGCCACGTCATAGGCTCTGTAAAAGAGCGAGGCCTCGCCGAAGTCCAAAAGCGCTGCTGCTTCATTGCCCTTAAAGAGTATGTTGGATGGCTGGAAGTCGCCGTGTATCAGGGTCTTTGGCAGATCCGTAATGGGCTTTATGCAGTCGACTACAACATCAGCCTGGCTGCGGAAGAAGTCAGCCAGCATTGGAGCCACGACTGGCCCTACCAGCCAGAGCCTCCTTTTGGCCTCGTACTCAAACAGGTCTATCACCTTTCGAGCCTTGCTCAGATCTATGTTTCGATCTACTATGTGACTGGGTCTTACAGGATAATCGGCTGCCGCCTTGTGGAAGCGGGCCAGGAGCCTGGCCGCACTTTGCACCTGGTCCAGGTTCTCTACCTTAAAGTGCTCCCCGGGCAGGCGGCGGTACATCTCCCAGTACCTTCCATTCAGCTCGATTCTAAAAGTCCCACCAGATGTGCGGATTATGGGCGCTGTGGGAAATCCCTCGGCAAAGAGATGATCTATCAGAGAAAGCTCGAAGTCTATGGAGTCTGGTGGGATGGCTGGATTGCGCCTTCTTAAAAAGAACTGTCCGTGATCGGTATCCACGAAGAAGTTGTCGTTGGTCAGCCCTCCAATGGCAGGCGAGATCTTCTTGATCGATCCTACCGGGTAAAGCGATAGAACTGTGGCTATTTCTTCTCTGTCCATGGCACTAGATCATCAATACATTTGGAGGTTGTAAGATTCAAGCCTTGCGCTCAGGGTTGCTGATTATATGGCACAACCGCCTGGATGGATTTTTTGCCGTAGACTACCTTCAAAATCCGTCCTTGCATCTCGGCCCTGAATCCAGAGAGTCCCCTGGACAGAAGCTCCTTTTGGCCGGCTATATCTGAGATGTCGATCCAAATCTCATCTCCTCCATAGACCTCGGGGTGCAGCAGGTTCATGTGCATTATGTACCTGGTCATCCACCCATACTTGATCTTCAGGCCTTTTATGGCGAGCCCTGCTGAGAAACCATTTTGGAGGCTGGCAAGGTTCCTGGGGGAGATGGTGCAGCAGACGTGCTCATATCCCATCTCCGCAAGCCTTTGCAGATGATGCCCGGCCATGATCCTCTGCAAGGAGTTGCCTCTGTAATCAGGATGTACTGCCACTGTCTCCAGGTGGGCGACCCTGCTGAGGTCTTCGCCTGAAATGCCTATGTCCATGCCGAAGTTGTCTCCATCCGATGGGAAGGAGATGAAATGATATGCTATAAGCCTATCATCAGCAAATGCAGCTATGGCCGCACATCTGGCCTGGAAATGAGACCTGAAGTACTCCTCAGAGTCCAGCCTGAAGATCTCATTATCTGGAAGGTTGCGGGAGATCACCTCCTGCAGGCCCATGATCTCTGGCAGTCGGCTCTCATCTATGAACCTCAGCTCGCAGCAGACCTCCTCTGAAGACGGCCTGCCCTGAAACGATCTCCTCATGAGCGTCCCTGATGCAATTACTTCCTCCATGATCTACGCCTTCTGAGGACATTCAATGGTACTCTTGCTGGTGCCCGGCTTTCTGCCGGCCATAAGCGCCAGGCAAAGGTACTGCCAGATTACATGGACCTTCTCAAACCCGGCATCTCTCCACCAGGCCTCCTTCTGAGCCTTGCTGGCATAGTAATGGACCTCTTTTTGATCTCTTATCTGGGCTACGAAGTCGGCAAGCCTTGGGTCAAGCTTCTTCTTCCTATCATCCATCTGCTGGTTGAACCATTGAAGCATGCCTTCGCAGTCATCATATCCCTCAACGGCCAGAAGCCAGCCCCCGGGCTTTATTAGACTGCTACATTTTCCGAGCACATCCCTGTATCTGTCAAATGGCAGGTGCTCAAGGACAAGTGTGGATACAATGGCGTCATAGCTTTCTTTTTCAAGCCCGCTGTACCAGTCATCATCTCCCAGGTCGGCGACCTTATATCCCCGAAGAGATCCAGGCATTTCTCTATCAATCTTCTCCCGGGCGATCTCAACCATGCTGGCAGAGCCGTCTATCAGGAATATCCCGGCAGGGATCTTATCCAGCACTGCCAGGGAGGCGTTGCCGGTCCCGCATCCAAGGTCTATGATTTCAGAGCCTGATCCAAGGTATCTCTGGCAGGTCAGGGCTACTATTTCCAGCATATCCTGGTAGTGAGGTACGACCTTTGACTGATAGGCATCATAGAGGTTGGAGTGACCATCATAGCAGGAGACTGTGGAATTCTCGGACATTCTATAAAGGCTGGGGCCAGATATACTATTTAAGTCCATTGAGGCCGTATAGAATCACCTAAGAAAGATCCAGTAAATCAGAGCATTGATGGCGGTCAGTGGTATGCCTGCCATGGCAAATTCCAAAAATGAGATGGTCTCTCCCCTCTTCTCGGCGTTCTGAATGATGATCACATTGCTCGCTGCCCCAAGAATGAGCAGGTTTCCTGCAACCGTGCTTCCTGCTGCCAGGGCCATCATCCCTTTCACAGAGGCTCCTGAAAGCAGGGGCAGATAGAGGGCTACGAAGGGCACATTGGATATTAGCTGGCTTAGCAGTATGCTCACTGCAAGTATCATGGGCGTGGTGGTGATATTCATGCCTGAATCTGATATGGCAGACTGGAACAGGCCTGACCTCCAGACGCTCTCCATTAGAACGAACATGGCTGCAAAGAAGATCAGGGTGTGCCAGTCTATCTTTCTTATTATCTCCACTCTCCTGGGGCTGAATATCACCACAGGCGCGGCCGCTGCAATGGCTATGTAGGTCAGGCTGAACTCGGCCCCAATTCCCATCTGCACTGCGAAGATCTTTGCAGCTATGAGGATTAAAAGCATTACAAACGAGGCCCTTGAGACCTGAGCGAGGCTGGAATCCTTTATCTTCTCCTGTGAATGCTTCAGTGGCCCGGGCATGATCTGGCCTCTGTAGAGCAGCTTTAGAAGGAGGTAGGCAGCCAAGAGGTTGATGATAGTTGGCAAAAAGAGCCACTGGAAGAATGAGACGAATGGATTGTTCAATCCTCCTCCTATGGCTATCAGCAGGTTTTGAGGGTTGCCGATCGGGCTCATCACGCTTCCGGTGGTCACTGCAAATGCCAGGGCCAGGAGAAGCATCTTTGGCGGAAGATGGTGCTCCCTTGAGAAATGGAGCATGAGGGGTGTCCCAATAATTGCCAGAGTATCGTTCATGAGGAATGCCGACAGGATGCCCATGCCAAAGAGTATCAGCAGCAGGAGCTGGTCAGTATTCCTGGCCAAACCAAAGAGGCTGTGGGATAGATGGAACAGGTATCCGCTCTGGTACATGGCTTCCCCCAGGATGAACATGCAGGCAAGGAAGATCATGACATCCGGGTTTATGGCCCGCAGGGCTACGTGGGGCGAGACCTGGCCTGTAAGCAGCACGGCTGATGCTCCCAGAAGCATTATCTGCCAGATCTGAAGCCTGATCCCTCCGGCCTGTCTTGTGGCAATCAGGGCTAAAACCCCAGCCAGAACCGCAATCGAGATGCCGATCATTTCACCTATCACCGCACGGGCTAGGGCTCCAGGTCGGCCTGAGATATAGACCTTTTCTTCATCTTAAGAGGCCTGGCATGGCAAAGAATAAATGCTGACATCCTACTAAAGAATTGGGGATTCTATGAGCGAAGAAGATGTAATTGAACTTACCGATAGGAACTGGGAGGAGATTGTAGAGAGTGCAGACCTGCCAGTGGCAGTGATGTTTTATGATCTAAACTGTCCTCACTGCCGTGCCATGATGCCCTACTTCCTGCAGCTTGCAGGCGAGTTCAGGGGAAGGGTTGTCTTTGGCAGGACCAATGCCAGAAACAATCCTTATGCCATCAATCGTTATGGGGTGATGGCAGTTCCAACCTTCAAGTTCTTTTGCGGAGGACGACCTGTCCAGGATATTGTAGGCCAGGTGGACCCGGGGCTGCTCAGGAGGATAGTTGAGGACGCGTTCCAGTATGGTCAGACATGCGTATCCAGATCCACTCCAATCAGCTTCACTGCTGGGTATGTATGAGATGGATTCTTTTCCATGTCTCAGATATGATCTGGGGATAATGGCTAATACCATTATTTTTATAGCATCTGCTGTGGTTTGAATGAGGTCGATCTTCATCATCTCGGCCCTGGCCGTATCTCTTCTCATGGCAGGGTGCATACAGACGTCTCCAGGAAATGGGCCTGCGCATAAGATCCAGGCGACTGAGCCCTGGAAGCCAGATGGCACTATCGGGGCAAAAGAGTATTCCAGCTGGAAATACCTCTCCAGCGTCCCTGGCAAGAACTTCACCATCTACTGGAGGAACGATGCTCACAGCCTCCACATGGCCCTCAGGGGTCAGACTGATGGATGGATCTCTGTGGGCTTTGAGCCAACTGATTGGATGAAGGACGCAGATATGATCGTTGGATATGTGACGGGCGATAACGCCACAGTCGAGGATCAGTACTGCACAGGCAACTACGGCCCCCATTTCAGGGATGAGGATCTGGGCGGAACAGATGATATACTTGAGCACGGCGGCAAGGATGAGGGCGGATTTACTGTAGTGGAGTTCGAGAGGAAGATGAACACCACTGACAAGTTCGATAAAGCTTTCGTCCCTGGCCAGAACGTCTCCATCATCTGGGCCATGGCCGATTCCAAATCGCTGGCCGTCCAGCATAACGTGGCTGCAGGCAAGGGTATCCTGGATCTGGATCAGACGTAATCCCTCAATCATCCTTTTTATTATTCGCCCTAAATTCATTCTGTCTGCTATGTTCTAGCTCTATTCTACACTAATCAACCCTATTCGCCATTTATGCACATTAGCTGCTATTTTTTGCTATTATTCATCATTTACCCAATCCTTTATCATAAATTTTTATGTATATCCTAGTTTAGTTGAGTTTTTCGCCTTTTTAGCAGGAATCTATCTATGAAAATTTTAGCATGTGGTTATATTTCATAGTCTGGGCTGGTTTTGTAATATATGCCGTCAGGTTTAAATATCGCAATACAATGTTACATGCTATCACGGACCATGCCAAATGAGCGAGTCAGGTTCCGTGGAAGAGAGCTGACTGGCTGGAGTTTCTATGCTGGGAATAGATGATCCTTGGATCTGGGGCGTATATCTGCTGAGCATTTTAAGCACTCTCTTGTGCGTTTTATACGGCCTTATCAACTGGAATCGGGGCGGAAAGGAAGAAATGATGGAGGTCTCAGAGGAAGCAGCCTGGGAGGCCAAAGAGGAAGAGATGGAAAAAGAAGAGCTGGGGATGTGATATGGACCTACTTCTTTTAAACGTCATAGTGCTGCTCTACATAGTGGTGACGGCATACCTGGGCTATCGCGGCTGGAAGGGCACCAAGAACTCTGAGGACTACATGGTGGCAGGCAGAAAGGCCCATCCCTACATTATGGCCCTGAGCTATGGTGCCACATTCATCAGCACATCGGCCATAGTGGGCTTTGGCGGCACTGCCGGCCTCTTTGGCATGGGCCTTCTCTGGCTCACCTTCCTCAACATATTCGTTGGCATTTTCATCGCCTTCGTGGTCTATGGCAAGCGCACCAGGAAGATGGGACATAACCTTGGCGCCATGACCTTCCCTGAGCTTTTATCCAAGAGGTTCGACAGCAGGTTCATTCAGTACTTCAGCGGCCTTGTGATCTTCCTTGGAATGCCCCTCTATGCAGCAGTGGTCCTCATTGGAGCTGCCAGGTTCATGGAGACCACCCTGTCCATAAATTTCGAGGTGGCTCTTCTGATATACTCTGTGATCATCGCAGCCTACGTCATCTGGGGCGGCCTGCGGGGGGTCATGCTTACAGACGCTCTTCAGGGAACCATAATGTTCATTGGCATGGTCTTCCTCATCTTCATGACCTACTTCCACCTCGGCGGCGTAACCGTTGCCCACCAGGCTCTGACCAATATGGTCCACCTGGTGCCCGCAAACCTGGCAGCTCAGGGCCATACCGGCTGGACTTCCATGCCCGTCGCCGGCAGCGCCTGGTGGTGGACTCTGATCTCAACCATAGTCCTTGGGGTAGGTATAGGTGTGCTGGCCATGCCCCAGCTGGTGGTCAGGTTCATGACTGTGAAGTCAGGCAAGGAGCTCAACCGGGCTGTGCTGATAGGCGGCGTATTCATACTATCCATGACTGGTGTCGCTTTCATGGTAGGGGCGCTATCAAACGTCTACTTCTTGCAGCACCTGGATAAAATATCTGTAGCTGTAGCAGGAGGCAATGCAGACAGCATAATTCCTCTATTCATAAATGCTGCCATGCCTGAGTGGTTCGTATACGTATTCATGCTCACACTCCTGGCCGCGGCCATGTCCACATCATCATCCCAGTTCCATACCCAGGGCACGGCCATGGGCAGGGACATCTATGAAACCCTGACACGCAAGAAAGGCCGGGGATCGATAATGATGACCAGGGTCGGCATAGCAGTAGCCATAGTGATCGCTGTAGTGCTTGGATATCTCCTGCCCGGAAATATCATCGCCAGAGGGACTGCCATATTCTTTGGCCTGTGCGCCGCGGCATTCCTTCCCATGTACACATGCGGCCTCTTCTGGAAGAAGACCACCAGGCTTGGAGCCATATCCGGGCTGGTGGTGGGCACGCTCTCATCTGTGCTCTGGATGGTCTTTGTGCATAAGTCTGAATCTGCACCTCTTGGCATTGCCAAGATGCTCCTTGGCAGGGACGTCCTCATTACCCAGATGCCATGGCCTGTGGTGGACCCAATAATTATCGCCCTGCCTCTGGCCTTCATAGTGACAGTTGTAGTCAGCCTCATGACTGAGCAGATGGACAAGGAATATGTAGATAAGTGCTTTAAAGGGGTCAAGTGATCCCTTTTCTCTCATCTTTTTTAGCTTAGTTGCCAAGGACTTTTAGAGTTTGGCCGAGGCATCCCTCTTTGATGGCGAGTTTCTCTTTGCTGATGCCATCAAGGCTTCAAAGTGCAGGGTGTAAGGAACGGGCTCAAATCTAATTATGTGATCCGCATTGAGAGGATAAATCCTCATCGATGGAGAAATGATCTGTTCATAATTGATCCTGGCAGGGATGGCAACGGCATTGCCGGGGCTGCAAGCCAGGCTGCGATGAGGTAGGACCGGATCGATCTTACGGCGGCCAATGTGGCTAGGGTTTGCCCTGCCGTATAGGTTTATGCGCGCTGGCGCAGTGCCGCACAGCTATTATTAAACTGCTGCCACACTGCCGGCCTTGCTTTCAGGGTAATGTATCACCATTATGCGCTCTTTTGCCTCAATGTGAAATTGCTGAGAACATCCGGAGCAGAAGATCTCCATGCCTCTGAGCTGAGCGCAGGTCCATGCACCTTTACAGGCCTTGTTATTGCTGAGGACCATCTCCATGAGTATCCTTGCTTTTTCCTCATGGCCACCGGCTTCAACCAGGATCTTCCTTGCATCCTCCTGGCTAAAACCAGCGGTTATCAGCTCATAACCCAGAGCCAGGCCGGTTCTCCATCCAGAGGGGTCAAGGTCGAGGGTTCTTAAGAGAAGCATCTTTAAAAAGCAGCTCCTCAGGTCTGGTGATCTATCTAAGCCGAAGTCTTCTTTTACACTCAATTTGAGATTCTCCTCAGAGAGCCTTCTCTGGTCCTGGCAGGCACTGCACAGCCTCAGCTTCCTGGATACATCAGGAGACCGATCTCCACATTGGGCGCATGTTGAAGCCTTTGAGGCTGCCGCTACATCGACTATCAGATTCAAGCAGCTTCCTCCACCCATGAAAGCTCCTTTAGCCTGGACTGCAGTGATTTCAGGCTCACCTGGTGGACTATGGATGCAGCCATCAGATCTCCATAGCCTTCTGTAGCCTCTTTCAGGATATCATCCAATCCTTTTCTGGTCTGTTTTTGGTAAATTGTCATGTTAACATCTATATTAATATTATTTGCACTATTCTTAACTCTTATTCAAGTCTGCAAGAGCACCCATTCTGGATGGCTTATGCAGCCAGAGAGAAGCAATAACTAAAATTTTGCAGGGCTTTTAGTTCGCCCTACATTCAGTTATCCCCCATTGCTGGGGACGATGATATATTAAAGCGAATAGATCAAAGATAATCAGATCGTTTCAATATCTGCTTGATGACCTGGCTGGCCTGTGCTTCTGGTAGCACTCCTGGCAATATACTGGCCTGGATCCATCAGGTTTGAATGGGACCTGGGTCTGCTTTCCACATTCGGCGCAGGTTGCATCATGCATCTCTCTTGGGCCTCGGCTAAAGCCGCCTCTGCTGCTTCCATAGCTTTCCATTTAATTCACACCTCGACATCGATTCAAAGAATCGACAATGCCGCAGATACATCTCAACAAACATCTTTGAATCAATGCTGCAGCTTGATACACTATGCCAACTCAGGTCATATACCTGTCGGTCAAAATGTTGGACAATTTGTCCAAAATCCCGCTTTAACGCATGGGTGCTTACAAAGACTCAGATACTTTCTCTGGAGAATCTAACTTATACTTGCAGGTGAACCTGAGCTTCGCCTTGATCTTTATGGCGATTGATCTTTGTGGCTATATCTTCTCAGGCACAACCCGGATCGCTAAAACGACTTATATTCCTGAACTATACTATCAGGTCTCAGCTCTCTATGAGTTCACCATCGCCCCTGAAAGAGATGATGGCCCGCTCTGTAACTGCGCATCTGGACCAGTTGTGAGGGTTATGGTTGACAATGACGCTGCCGTGGTAGGTCTTGCCATCCATCTCGAAGACTGCTTGTGCAGTTCCAACAAGACAGCTCTCTCTTTTCAATAGCGCTTTGCCTCTCCAGCCAGAGAAGCCAGCCAGGCTCGTATACCGGGTGATCTCCCACTCTCCTATATGTGCGGAGGTGTTATCATCAGTAATAGAGCCACCAGTTCCAGTCAAATTTGGAGACACAGTGCATATACGAGAAGGTAGCATAAGAATGTAGCTGCCTGGAGAGCCTGCCAAAGCGGCGATCTTCAATAGGATGAACAAGAATCAGCATTCATAAAGGCACGGCCTAAGATAAGCGCGCGATATTTTAAAAAACGGGTGTAGGCGATCTCTTGCTCACAACATCCAACCAACATCCTTGCAGACCGTGAGAGCTTCAAGATCCTGCATCAGGGTTAAATGATCCTGCATAGTTTTGGTATGTGCTGAGCACTATAAACAAATAATGCGTATATATCATTTGAAGTTAAACATGTTAACATATTTCCATTGCCTTCCCATAAATTCTAAAAAAGATGATCCGTTCAGAAGCGCAGCTAACTCTTCTTCACCTGCCTGAGATCTGCCGCTACTCCCCGTTTTGACTGGACCATCTCCCAGCCGCTCATCTTGGCCTTGCCGATTCCAAAAGCTTTCTCTCCCCGGATAATTACCTCATCTCCAGGCCTGATCTGCTCATCGGCATCTACGACCCCTGGAGCCAGCAGCGATCCTTTGGGCAGAAAATCTCCTATGGTGACTATATACTTGCCAAGAGGCTCCAGCCTCCTGGCGCCTTCCATAGCCAGAGCGATGGTTCCATTAGGCGTCAGCCTGCCAAGTATTTTTCCTGCATCCGTCTGGAACTCGTATCCCCTTATCTTGGTCTTGCCTGCCAGCAATAGGTCTCCAGCTCCTGAGCCGAAGTAGTAGTCGGCCACTGCCCTGAACTGCAAAACCCTTAAGTCGCCCAAGCGTTGAGCATGACTTGTAGCCTCGCCCACAGCTTCAGAGAGGCGCTGCAGTGATGCCTGGTCGGTCCCACCTCCTGTGTAGACAGCATCTATCCCGTGAGACTCCACGGTCTCTCTGAGCTCGCCATCCAGATGGGCAATTATCCTGGCATATCTGTTCTTCTCAAGGTAGGCGTCCAGGCACCGCAGCAGCCAGGCCCTCTCCTCGAGGTCCCAGCGGCCCGTCACCGGCGTGTCGTAGTTGGCTGCAGGATAAATCTCCTCAAGCTCTCTTGGCACCAGAGCCAGGGGCGAGGTAAGTATGAGCTCATGCAGGTATCTCCGTCTTGACCCCAGGGTCATCTCAAAGAGCCGGTGTGATCTGGACCTGGAGTAGGGCTTCCTGGCCGAGCACGGCAGGAGCAGGAGCACATCGCTCCTGGGAGCCTTATACCTGTTCAAGACTCGATCTGCAAAGCGGGTGACCTCCACACGATTCAGCGACTCGGCTGTGTTGGCATATAGAATGCTGTGCCTGTGCTGAGGAGTCCTTGCCTCCAGGTAAGCATGCTCCTGGTCCAGAAGTCTCAGGGCTGCAGTCTGGCCAGGCTCAACCCTGATCTGCCTCTCGACATACTCACGGATGGTCTCAGACCTGATCATCTCCCTAACAGTGGACAGCTCTTCATCGAGCTTCAGGAGATTGTGGCCTGCCAGGAGCTTTGCCTTCTTCTCTTCATCCAGGTGATCCTTCTCTCCTATCTCTCTGCAGCACTGGCACCGGCATGGGAGTTCACCCATATCCGAGATCTGGCGTACGCCGTCACGGGTATGATACCTGCCGTAATAAGCATCGGCGACGACTTTGGTTGCATCGATCAGGTCTATGCCCAGGTAGATGAGAAGGCTCAGGTTAGATGGCGTGGCCAGTGCCGGGGCGAAGATGGCCGTATCTGATGGCACCATATTTCGTGCTTTGACTGCAACATTCACCAAGTCCCTGGGGTTTCTCATGGACACAAGAGAGCCTGCCGATCCCAGAACATACACATCGGCTTGGTCAGGATTCTGATCGAATAAGGGATGGATTACCACGCCTTTTGGACCGCTTATCTCAAGGCCTGGCATCTTAAAAGGCGGCTCTGAGTGCAGGGCTGAAGGGAGATGAGGCATTATCACCAGTTTCTTTTGGTCCCTCAGTGCAGAGGCTGCATCCATGGCCGATTCTATGGTCCCAAAGTCGAAGACGCTGCCTGCAGAGATGTAATCCTCTGCAGATAGGATGGATGGTGTGTCTATTGGCTCTTCCAGGAGCAGCCTGCCAATCCTTGCCGGGCCGTCTCTCCTGAGGACCTCGAAGTATCTGGTCATGATGTCTCCTCCCTGTTTTGGCATCTCAGCCTCAGGCTGAAGCTGACATCGGGGTTAATTTCCATGAGCCGTCTGACATTTAGCAGTGCCTGATCTATGGCTGCCTGGTCCGGCTCAGAGGGCACCTCTGCATTCAGTGGATATGTCTCAGAGAGCTCGGGAGGATAAGGCCCAAATGGCGGCTTGAAGTGCAGCACCTGGTCAAAACCTTCCTTGTCAGGAGAGCTCTCGTCTGTTATCAGGACATGTCCTCCAAGCATAATGCGGTCCAGCCTGGTCCTGTATCTCATGACCTCAGGCCTGGATGCAGACTCAGGGCTCAGGTAGAAGAAAGTGGACTTGGAGATGGCATCCAGGCCTTCCAGCCACCTTCCATGGCGGGTCAGTGCCCTGAGGCCGTCGAGCATCCGGGGATGAGACCGGCATCTGATCTCAAGCAGATCCCAAAGCGAGCCTTCACGGATGGACTGGCGAACGAGCCTCATCTCTGCAAAGGATACATACAGGTTGTGCATGGCCAGGAGCTTGATTTTATCAGGACTCTCCATAAGCTCCTGGTGGGTATGGCTCTGGCAGACCTGGCATGGGCAGGGCAGAAACTTCATCTCCTCCAGTTTCCAGGTGCCCCTGGTTGTCAGATACCTGCCCTGCTTTGCAAAGAGTGCATAGGCTGCCGAGTCAAAGAGGTCGCATCCCATGGCAGCAGCCAGGGCGAAGATCATTGGGTGGCCTGCACCAAACAGGTGCACCGGGGCTCCAGATCCAAGGCCGGCCTTGGATGCAGCCACCACATTTACCAGGTCTTTGAAGCGGTAGGTCTCCATGAGGGGAACTACGGCTCCTATTGGGTAAACATCGAACTTCATATCTCTGAGGTTTCTGGCAGCCTCAACCCTTAGGTCAAGATAGGTTGAACCCTGTATGGGGCCTGCCAGAAGAGAGCCCGAGCCCTGGCGGCTCACAGCTTCCTTAAGCCTTCTTTCTGTCTCCTGGAGCTCGGAGGATGCTCTTTCCCTGGAGACGTCTGGCGGAGTTGGTATATCAAGCGGCACGCAGATGTCGGATTTTATGGCTAGCTGAAAATCTAGTATCTCCAGGGGCTGGACTTCCACTTCTCCATAGACAGAGAGCTGGAACGCCCCTGAATCGGTCATGATAGGGCCATTGTATCCAAGAAGGCTGTGCAATCCTTCTTTCAAGGCTTTCTCTTTTAGGGCCTGGTCCTGGTTTATTATGTAGCTGTTTGTGATTAGAATGCTTGCTCCCATCTTTCCAAGCTCGGCCGCAGGTATGAGCTCAAGGTGAGGGTTGACCACGGGCATCAGCGCTGGGGTCTCTATAGTGCCATGGGGCGTGATGAGCTTTCCTATCCTTCCAGCCAGATCCTTGTGTAGGATCTCAAAACAATCCGGCATAACTGTTTCTTCGGCCAATAAGACATAAATAGGTTGGGACAGATGCAGAGCATGGATCAATCATAGATATTTAAAGGGATGTATTAATATGAGATGGATCGCTTTACTATCATTAATTTGCCTCCTTGGCGGAGCTACAGCTCAGCAGATGTTTACAGGCGAGGGATACACTGGCACACAACTCTCTTTCCTGGATGGAGCTGTGTCTACCAGTGGCACTTTTGAGCCTTTTGTCACCAACTACTGGTCATCGTATATACAGAATCCCCAGAATGCAACATCTGTTCCTGTGAACAGCCCCAAGAACACGATGAACATCTGGTATAACACCTTCCCAATGAGGTTCAACGAGCCTGTTACCCTCTCCAAGACCAGCTTTGAGAGCGGCGTTGCCGGTGGCGAGACCTACACTCCTGCTCAGATGAACAGCATGCTTCTGGAGAGGTCTACCCTGCAGCAGTTTGGGCAGCGCCCGGGCTCTAAATACAACTCAGTGACGCCCACTCTCTTGCCCAGCAGCAGCTTCTCTGTAATCAGCGCTGATAATCAGTCTGTCACCGAGTCATCATCGGGACAGGTACTCTCTCAGGGCATAATATCTCTCTTCACAACTTGAATTAAAACAAGGCCGTCAGCTGCCTGGGGCAGCTGAGCGCATTTCTTCCCGGCTACGGGCATCACGCCTTTTTTCCGGCCACTGTATAAGGCAGCAGGCCTCCTGCCAGAAGAATCTCTCTCTGGCGAGATGAGAGGTTCATCTTTAGAGCTATCTCCTTTCCATCAGAGATTGCCTTGACCTCGTCTTTGCCGCTCTGGATGGCCTGGCGTATTCCAGGAATGATCACCTGTCCGCCGCTCTTTAGGGCTTCAAAGTCCGATTCGCTGGCAAAGGTGAAGGGCACAATGCCGAAGTTCACAAGGTTGGCGGCATGGATCCTCTCTATGGACTTGGCTATCACTGCCTTTATGCCCAGGTACATGGGGCACATGGCGGCATGCTCCCTGGAAGATCCCTGGCCGTAGCTGAGCCCGGCGACTATCAGGTTGTGGATGCCCTGGTCCCTCATGGCGGCAGCTCTCTTGGAGAAATCCTTATCCAGCGGCTCGAACACGAACTCGGAGTACTTGGGGACATTGGAGCGGTACTTAAGCCTGGACCCTGCGGGCATTATGTGGTCTGTTGTCACCAGGTCCTCGACCTTGATGGTCACTGTCCCCTTGATCTCTTCAGGCATTGGAGTGTTCACAGGAGGCTCGCCTATGTTTGGGCCGCGGCGGATGGTCACTTTTGATCTTGCATCTGTCGGCAGGGGCTTGATTATCATGCTGTCGTCTATCTCGAACCGGTCTGGCATCTCAATGCTCTTCCAGTTCAAGCCCAATGATCTTGGATCTGCGACCTTTCCTGTAAGAGCTGCGGCTGCGGCCACTGTCGGGCTGGTCAGGTATACGTTTGCACTTGGCGTCCCCGACCGTCCTTTGAAGTTGCGGTTGCTGGTTCGTATGGAGACGGAGTCAGTGCGTGGGGACATGCTGTTGCCTATGCAAAATCCGCAGGCGGATTCGAGTATCCTGGCTCCAAATGAGAGGAGATCTGCCAGGGCTCCGTTATTGGCTATCATCTTCAAGACCTGTCTTGAGCCAGGCGCAATGCCGAGGCTCACGCCCTCTGGAAGGGTGCGGCCCTTCACCATCCGGGCCACGGTCATGAGGTCCACATAGGACGAGTTGGTGCATGATCCAATCATGACCTGGTCCACGGGGAGGTCTAGATCCTTGATGGGCTTGATGTTTCCAGGGCTGTGGGGCGCTGCTGCCAGGGGCTCAAGGCTGGACAGGTCTATGTCTATCACTCTGTCATAGGTCGCATCTGGGTCTGCAGCCAGTGGTATCCATTGATCACCTCTTCCCTGGGCCTCAAGGAACCTCCTGGTTTGAGAATCGCTTGGGAATATGGAGGTGGTAACGCCGGTCTCGGCGCCCATGTTGGTGATGGTCGCCCTCTCCGGCACTGTGAGGCTTTCAATTCCATCTCCTGAATACTCGCAGACGTATCCAACATTGCCCTTGGTGGTCAGCTTCTCGAGCACCTTCAAGGCCACGTCCTTGGCTGTGACCCAGGGCTGAAGCTTGCCTGTCAAACGGAGATTGATCACCCTGGGGCATGTAAGGTAGTAGGCTCCTCCACCCATGGCCACGGCCACGTCCAGGCCTCCTGCGCCCATGGCGATCATTCCCAGGCCTCCGGCTGTTGGGGTGTGGCTGTCGGATCCAAGAAGAGTCTTCCCCGGCCTCGCGAAGCGTTCCAGGTGGACCTGGTGGCATATCCCGTTTCCAGGGCGCGAGAAATACAGGCCATACTTCTCGGCTATGGACTGGAGATATGCATGGTCGTCGGCGTTCTCGAACCCGACCTGAATGGTGTTGTGGTCCACATAGCTGACGGAGAGCTCTGTCTCTATGTCATTTAGGCCCATGGATTCGAACTGCAGGTAGGCCATGGTGCCTGTTGCGTCCTGGGTCAGAGTCTGGTCTATCTTGATCCCAATCTCTGATCCGGGCTGGTAGGAGCCGTCTACTAGATGCTCCTTCAGGATCTTCTCAGTCAAGGTGTAACCCATAAAAGACCTCCAGGGGATGGATTTTTCTTAACCCTCTCAGGCTGTATCTAAGATATTAAAACTCGACGCGTCAGGATATCTGCTGTTCCCCACACGAGATATTATTGCATATCCTTCTGATCTATCACAGCATGCATGTCTCTCTGGCTAAATGCATTGACCCATATATGTGTGATCTCGCGCAGCTTGGCGGCCATATTTCGCGCAACAGGCTATTTTCTCTGTTTAAGTGCCACCTCAACACGCCACCAATGCGGGACACGACGAAATCTTTAAATACCACTATTGCTTAGGAAAGGAGGCCGATGTGTAAGGCATCTGAGTTGGGCACTTCTCGCGATCTGCATAAGACGCGAAGTTGTCCTGGGCTTCTGGCGACAGAAACCTTTAAATGCTCAGCATGCTTATATATGGAGGCCGATGTGTTGTTCGCCTGGTGCGCTGGACCGAGCACTAAAAAGCTCAGTCCGGGAGAAGGGTCTTAGAAACCCTTAAATACCGGGAATGACAACATAGATGGGCCGATGTGTGAGGTCCTCTGGTGGGGTGAATTTCTCTGGAGTAAAATCCGGGAAACAGAAACCTTTAAATACCGGAGATAACAACATACAGAGGCCGATGTCCGAGGCGGTCAAAGGGAATCTGGCAACAGAAACCTTTAAATAGAAAGATCGCCAGGGATAGAAGGCGCCGCGACAAAAAGGCTGCGACCCTGATTCATGATGGGCTGCGTTCCAAGTTGCGGTATACTTGAACCAAGATCATAATTCATGGAGACGGAAGAAAGTTTCGTCTGACGCTGATCAGTGGCAACTCAGCCAATTCTAACCGATACAGTTACTTTCCAATTCTGGTTGATCCTGCCAGAGGTTACTGCTATCAAAGTCCGACTAAGCCATGCGAGTCGAATGTAGCAATACATGGCGTACTGCTCAGTAACACGTGGACAACCTACCCTTAGGCCTGGGATAAACCTGGGAAACTGGGTATAATACCGGATAGGTCTCGAATGCTGGAATGCATCGAGGCTTAAAGCTCCGGCGCCTAAGGATGGGTCTGCGGCCTATCAGGGTAGTAGTGGGTGTAATGTACCTACTAGCCTACGACGGGTACGGGTCGTGAGAGCGAGAGCCCGGAGATGGATTCTGAGACACGAATCCAGGCCCTACGGGGTGCAGCAGGCGCGAAAACTTTACAATGCTGGAAACAGCGATAGGGGGACTTTGAGTGCCAGGATACAATCTTGGCTGTCGTCGTGCCTAAAAAGCACGGCATAGCAAGGGCCGGGCAAGACCGGTGCCAGCCGCCGCGGTAACACCGGCGGCTCGAGTGGTAACCGCTATTATTGGGTCTAAAGGGTCTGTAGCCGGCTGGATAAGTCTCTTGGGAAATCCGACAGCTTAACTGTCGGGCTGTCAGGAGATACTGTCCGGCTCGAGACCGGGAGAGGTGAGAGGTACTTCATGGGTAGGGGTGAAATCTTGTAATCCTTGAAGGACCACCAGTGGCGAAGGCGTCTCACCAGAACGGATCTGACGGCAAGGGACGAAAGCTAGGGGCACGAACCGGATTAGATACCCGGGTAGTCCTAGCCGTAAACGATACTCGCTAGGTGTCGGCCACGGTGCGACCGTGGTCGGTGCCGTAGGGAAGCC
>Ga0074195_1002053_pt1 | contig 24512 bp, 23 predicted proteins | sample EPASupsiteHSE623_FD_64525 | JGI IMG/M metagenome (GOLD analysis project Ga0074195, IMG submission 64525) | Bioremediated contaminated groundwater from EPA Superfund site, New Mexico - Sample HSE6-23 | ecosystem: Environmental > Aquatic > Deep subsurface > Groundwater > Contaminated ... | reverse complement strand
GAGGCCGAATCAGCACATCCGCTCCGATCTTGGTGGCCATTAGGCCCATTGCGAGTTGCATCTCCAAGGGCGGACGGATGGAATAGACCAAGCTCGCCCCAAGGTACAGCTCCAGCCGTGGCGAGAAGATGTCGTCCTCCATAACACGGAGGCTGCCAAGAAGCCGCTCTTCTTTATCCGTGAGCGTCACCTCCAGCCCCCGTGCCATGAGGGCCAGGGCTACATCTGCGAAGTAGCCGGCCCCAACTTCCACGACCCGCCCGGAGTAGTCCCTGGCGATAAACTCCGCCAGGTCATCCGCACCCAGCAATGATGACATCAAAAACACCATGATCTTGGCCACTATCGGCCAACAGCTTAATCGCAATAATTATTAACATATATTACTATTTGGTTAAGCTAGCAATGAGGGGGAAGAGGTATTGCGGTCTGATCTACATGAGTCCAACGAGTTTTCCAATTGCGAAGGCGGTTTCGGCCTGCCGAAAATCCTGGTGATAGGCTGTGGAGGAGCTGGCAACAATGCGGTCAGCAGTCTCTCCAAAATGGGCCTTCTCGGAGCCAGAACTGTGGCGATCAACACAGACAGCCAGCAGTTGAAGACTGCCCAGGCCGATGAGTTGATCCTCATCGGCCAGAAGATAACCAAAGGCATGGGCGCTGGCGGAGACCCGGAGGTTGGCAGGAAGGCCGCAGAGCTGGCCACTGCCGAGCTGGAAGGCATTTTGCGAGGAGCCGACCTGGTCTTTGTGATCGCGGGGCTAGGCGGCGGCACGGGCACCGGATCGGCACCGGTGGTGGCCCGCCTGGCGCGGGAGAGAGGCGCAATCGTGGTGGCCATGATGACTACCCCATTTCACATGGAGAGAGCTCGCGTCTTTACAGCAGAGGAGGGGCTGGATGCCATCCGCAGATATGCCGATACATCAATTGTCATGGACAACAACCGCCTGCTCGACTGCGCGTCTCACCTGCCTGTTCAGCACGCATTCTCCGTTGTCAACAGGATCATGGCTGAGATCGTGCAGGGTATCTGCGACACATTGACGAGTCCGTCGCTCATCAACCTGGACTACGCAGACGTCCGCACCATCATGAGATCCGGCGGAGCATCCTTTATGTTCGTTGGAGAAGGAAAGCTGAAGAGCAGTCCGGAGAAGATCGTGCGAACTGCCCTGAAAAATCCCCTCCTTGACGTGGACTATCGAGGTGCAGGGGCCTGCCTTTTGCATATGACAGGTGGCCCGGACATGACCATGAAGGAGGCCGCAGCCATTGCGGCAGCACTCACCCAAGAGCTGGACCCGAGAGCCAATGTCATCTGGGGAGCGAGGATCAGGCCGGACTTTGCAGGAAAAGTGAGGATGATGGCCATCATCACAGGAGTGAAATCGTCTCAGATCCTCTCACCATCCGATACACCTGAGCCTCATCGGAATTCGGAGATCGGGAGAGAAAGAAAGATAGACCAGAAGTATGCTAAGATAGACATGATAAAATGAGCGAGATAGTGTTTCAGATCTTCGCCCTGGTCCTCTCAGTGTTTCTGGGACTGGGGGCAGTCTACAGCATTCGCCTCTATCTGGAGATTTAGGCTGCGGAGCAGGGAGCCCATGAAAAGCCTGCTCTAAGTGCCCTGCTCTACCCCTCACCCATAGGCGTGACCCTCTGAAACTTCCAGAGTCGGTCCAGCCTTGCGGTAGCATCCGCACCTACCTTGGTGGTGATGCCATCGATGCTTCTCGGATCCAGTGTGCTGCCCCGCACATTGGGATGGATGACCAGATCTGTGTCTCCTTTCATGCGAGTAGCAATTGCAAACTCAAGGTCGCGCGAGTCATAGATGTTTATATCTGAATCGACAACGAGGACGTGCTTGAGAGAGCCATGAGCCTGGAATGCAGCCTCAATGACCCATCTAGCGTCCTCTTCAGTCTCCTTCTCGATCTGCACCACTGCATGGAAATAGTTGCATCCGCCGTCCGTCAGGATGACGTTCTTGACCTTTGCCACCTTCGAGGCCGCTCTGTAGATCAGAGGCTCGTAGGGCACTCCCATGAGCATCTTGTGCTCGCCGCCTGCAGGCAAGAGTCCATGATAGATTGGATCCTCTCGGGTCATCATCCGGGTTAGCCGGATGACAGGCTCCTGCCTGACCAGATCTGATGTGCCGGTGATGTCAACGAATGGCCCCTCAGCCGCACGCTCTCCGGTGATGCAGCCCTCGAAAACGATCTCAGAATGTGGCACGGGAACGCCGTTGTCCAGCCGGATAAGCTCTACGGGAGCGCCCCGCAAAGCTGCAGCATAGGAGAACTCTTTTTCAGGGGGAACACGCGTCGAAGCTGCCATGAGCAGCACCGGGTCAACGCCTATGGCGATAGCTACAGGAAGCTCCAAACCCCGTGCCATGGCCGCCTGATAGAGCTGATGAGTATGCCTCCCTGGAACGAGGCGCACAGCCAGATGGTCTTGATCCAGCACCATAAGCCGGTGCACACAGGCATTGATCCTTCCTTCAAACTTGCTCACGACCACAGCTGACGTGATGTAAGGTCCGCCATCCCCCTTGAAATAGGTGAGAATTGGCAGGCGGCTGAGATCGGGCTTGTCGGTGCATTCCATGAATGGCGAAGAATCCACCTCGCGCACAGGACCTTCGTAGCCGACGCCGGCGAGATGTGTGACCATGTCTGGAAGGGAAATTCCAAGAGCCCTGGCCAGGAGCCGACGTGTAGAGAGAATGTTCAGAGCACACTTGTGGCCCTGGACGTTGCTAAATAGAATGGGGCCCTTTCCCCAGGCTCGATCTGTGACCTCAAGCCTTGATGACAAGGATTCGTGATTCTCTTTTAGCAGTCCATCCCTCTGCAGATCAGCCAGAAAATTCCTGAAGCTTCCGGCATTGCCAACGCGTTTTCCCATAACCAACAACCTCACCGCTTTTCTTAAAGCACTTTTCCATCGAACTCATACCAGGAGCACAGCGATAATCCCGGAGAGGAAGACGCCGTCAAAGGTTCCGGCACCACCGATGCTGGCCACCGGAGCACCCAGATCCCGGATTTTATTCAGGTTCAGAATATCGGCACCAATCAGCGTGCCCAGCGTCCCGCCCACGTAGGCGATGAGAAATATGAGGTCATGTGTGGCTCCGCCTAAATAGACCAGAAGAATTGCTGCCAGGGCGGCGGAAAGCGGCGGCAAGAGGGCGGGAGTGACGATTCCTAGACCCTTCACGGGCTTGGCCACACGATTGGTCAACAAGGCTACAAAAGCTATGCTGATAAGGGCATAGTAGAGAGCCTCAGGGAACCGGAGAACCAGAGCCACTGAGATCAGAGACGGTATCACAGCGCCGCCAACGTTTACCGCCAGCAGAGTCTGGCAGCTTACGACATCCACCACAGGAACCCGGTAAGATATGCCGAATGCCCTAACGTACCTCTCCCTGACGAGCGGAGTGCTACACTGCAGATTGGTTACAGGTATGTTGATGCTGCTGGCAAAGAGAGACGCTAAAAGCACAAAGAGGGCCTGGCTCCAGGAAAAGCCGATCTTGGTAAAAGCCGTCCTGGCCAGATCCAAGAATAGAAAACCCACAACTATGAAGAGCAAGAAGGCGAACATGAGCATCAAGAGAATGCCCACCGGACTGTAAACCAACCGTCGGTCCATAATCTAATTCCGGTCTCCTCCTATAAATTTCTTAACTTCTGACCTCTCCGGCAAAAGGGATTAGTAATTGGTATGTCAACGCGTAGCACATGAAAGAGAAATGGCTCATGGCCGAAGGGCCTTGGGAGGAGATCAAACCCAGGATCACTACAGCTCTCGAATCAGGATTCGACTGCGTGCTGGTGGACAGGGAGAACATAGATCGGGTGCGTGAACTGGGCAAGATCAAGGTTGCCTGCTTTGGCACGGCGAGAGGCGAGGAAGACATTTTCGTTGTAGGCAAAGGAGGCGAAGGCGACGGGACGATATCTCTTGAAAAAGAGACCGTCAGCAGCCAGGACTTTGCTCTTGCAAGAAGCATTGATGGTGCCAAGGCTGCCTATGTTGTCATTTCCGGCAAGAGGTACGAGCAGTTCGCAGTGGAGATTGGAAGGACTGTGGACTATCTTCTTGTCATAGGCACTGACTGGAAGGTCATTCCTCTGGAGAACATGATAGCTGGGCTCGAGGGTGCGTCGGTCAAGATCATCAGCGGCGTTAAGACCGCGGAGGAGGCGCGTCTTGCTCTGGGCACCCTGGAAAAGGGAGCTGCAGGCGTGCTGCTGGACAGCCCGGATCCATCCGAGATCAAGAGGGTCATGCAGGCTGTCGAGCAGTCGGAAAAAGGCAGGGTTGAGATGGTATCAGCTATCGTCACCACAGTCAAGCCGGTTGGGATGGGCGACCGGGTATGCGTGGATACGGCCAGCATAATGACATTTGGTGAGGGCATGCTCATCGGCTCTCAAGCCAAGGGATTCTTCTTAGTTCATAGCGAGTCAGAAGACAGCCCCTATGTGGCATCTCGACCATTCCGGGTGAACGCCGGAGCAGTGCACGCTTACATTCGGGTGGGTGAGAAGACCCGCTATCTCTCAGAGCTGAAATCGGGAGATGAGGTCACAATCGTCAGCAAGGATGGCCTCGCGAGGACTGCAATTGTAGGTAGAGCCAAGATCGAGAAGAGGCCTATGATGCTGATCGAGGCTGAAGCATCCGGCCAGAGGATCAGCACGCTCCTGCAAAATGCCGAGACCATAAAGCTGGTGGCCTCAGACGGCACATCCAGAGCAGTGACCGACCTCAAGGCCGGAGACGAGGTGCTGGTTCATCTTGAGGAGAGCGCCCGTCACTTCGGCATGAAGATCGATGAGAGCATTGTTGAACAATGAAAGGCAACTACAGGGGTTAGCATGATTCATAAATCGGCAATAGTGGCGGTTCTCGGAGAAGACGCACGAGTTTATCTGAGGGCTGCAGAAGAGGCAGACATGATTGAGCTGCGGTTGGACCTGATTCATAAAAGCGATCCCCTGGAGACCTTAAAGGCGGTGCGAGATGCTACCGCCAAGCCCATCATCGCAACGGTTCGACTCCGGACAGAGGGCGGAATGTATCAGGGCAGCGAAGATGAGAGGATTGATCTCTTAATCAAGGCCTCCTGCTATGCCGACTACGTGGATGTGGAGCTGCTGGCCGAGAAGAGAGATGAGGCCATGTCCAGGATAAAAAAGCCATTGATAGTCTCTTACCATGATTTTCAAAATATGCTTGATGAGACGAGGCTAGCAGAGGTCTACGGCCAAATGAAGAGCACAAAGGCAGCAATAGCAAAGATCGCCCTGACCCCACAGAATTTATTGGACAATCTGAGGATACTGCAGTTCTTGCTGGACGCCGACATGCCGCTGTGCATGATCGCAATGGGCAGGATTGGAAGGCATCTGCGCGCCGTGGCTCCCCTCTACGGCTCAGCTTTGACATACGGTTTTGTGGCAGAAAGCACTGCTCCCGGACAGATGAGCCTGAAAGATCTCATTATTGCCAGAAAGCTGCTGAATGGCTGTATCGCGCCGAACCGCGACGGCTAGCCAACCTCCGACCACAACGCGATCCTCCAACTCATTGTTATATCTCGGAATTGAGCGAATCGTTCGGAAATAATTAATACAATTTTAAAAATAATATTAGTCAGTTGAACATTTTTACATAAGATTTAACTACCTTATCTCAGATCAGTGTCTATGCAAGTCACCGTGGATGTCGGAGGCAGGCCGGGACTGGATTGTAAGGGTTTTTGCAGTTTCTGCTATTTTAAGGGCGTGGCAGATGTGAGCTCCTTCGGATGCAAAAAATGCGATCCGTATAAAAAGGGATGTGATTATTGTTCAAGAGAAGTGATTGAGATCGAGCCGGGATACAAACCCCTGGACCAATTGCTCTTTGAAGTATCACAAAGAAGCGTATCCGCCTCACCAGAGATGATCACCATCAAGGGAAACGGCGACATAAGCTGCTACCCACATATTCTCGACCTGGTAGAGAAGGCCAGCAACGGCAAGGTTCCGGTATTTCTGGATTACACCAGCGGAAAAGGATTCACAAGAGATGATGAAGCGGATCTGCTGGTTGATGCAGGTGTGCAGAGGATCAGCTTCTCCATATTCTCCACCAATCCACGCCTTCGTCGCGAGTATGTCAATGACAAAAATCCTGAGGTTGTTCTTCACAACTTTCGGACATTTTGCGAGAGAGCAGATCTGTACGCCATGATCGTGCTCATTCCAGGAGTAAACGACGGCGAAGAGCTTGCGAAGACCTGCCGGGATATCGAAGAGATGGGTGCAAAGGGCCTGATGATCATGTCATTTGCCAACAGCTTCGAGCAGGGCCTTATCTTCGGCAACGGGCCGGTGATGCCTGGAGTGGTACCGTACAGAGCACAGGATATTCGCCGCATCGCGACGAAGATCAGTGAGGACTATGATTTCAGGGTCATTGGAACCCCGTTATGGGATCCGCTCACAGGTGCGCCATTTGCCCTGTCCCACCATAGAGAGCATCTGAAGAGGTTACCTCAAATCGAGAGTAGTATGACCATTATTACCAGTTCGATTGCCTATCCGCTCTTGGCCTCGATATTCCAGGAATTGGGAGATGAGGTAAATGTTGTTGCAACGAAAAAGGAGATCGGAAATCTGATCACCCTGGAAGACTTTGAGAGAATGGACCTCAAGAATGTGAGAGACCGGGTGATCATCCCTGGCATGGTTTTAGCCCATGATAGAGACATTCACAAGGCCCTGCGACGGGACGGAAAGAGGAGGCTGGTCTTCAGGGGCCCGGACGAGCTTACTGTGGTCCCGGAGAGGAGCATTTACTGCACCCCGGAAGAGGTTATTGAAAAGGAGATCGAGGCCTTCTCCGGCCTGATCATGCAGATCAACGAACTGGGGTCCAGGATTGCCGATATCGATTCATGCGAAAATAGAGTGCAAGAAAAAAGAGGGCAGGATGGCAGTGCGCCCGTCAATGACCTTAACGCTCATAATTCAAGAACAGGAAGATCGGCCCATTATACTAAGGAGATGAGCATCAAGCTGATGGTTTAGCGTCCCCCGCCGCAAAAGCTCCGGCGCGACGATAACTTTTATCTTACCCCTGGTAGGTGCATGTCGGTGGTGATTGCATTTTGAGCGAGTCCAGAGAACTGGTGGTGTCCAAAGAAGATTACCTGGAGTTCCTGGCACAGCGCCTGCGCCTGAGGGGCTCCAGCCAGCATGAGATAGATAGTGTCAGCTTTCCCTTTCTCTTTGCCTCCGGAAGCGAGATGCTTAGAACTTACATCCTGGGCGAGTCTGAGTTCACATCAGGATTGCCTGACAGGTACAAGCTGCCCGATCGAGGATTCATCTGGTATCTATTCTCCCAGTCGGTAAAAGAGATCCAGATCATGCCTGACAAGATGATAATAAAATACGAATTGCAGGATGAATATCGAAAGCCCTTCAAGCAGTTCTATCTCTGACCAGTTGATCCATTCCTGCACTTGGATGACCAGCTTCCGGTTAGCCTTCCTTGCAGAGCTAGCCTGCCCAGGCAGGCCTCTATCTCCTCGGCCAGAGGTGCAGCCTGCCTGCCCCATAGCGGTGTTCCCGGAAGGGGCGTGAAGCGGTGCGCTCGCACCTTGCCGCCTTTGGAGACGATCCAGCGCACGAGGTCGAGCGTTAGGCGCTGATCATCAGCGGACTCGTCCGGCAGACCGAAAATGAAATCAACCTGGGGCACAAGGCTATGGTCCAGAGCAAGCTCGCATGCCCTCTCGATCTCCTCCCGTCCGTGTCCCCGACGAATGCGGTGCAGGACAGCGGGGCTGCCGGACTGGCCACCGAGGCTGATGCTTTTGTTTGCACAGTATTTTGTAATCAGCTCCAGGGCTTGCTGGGAGACGAATTCAGGCCTGACCTCTGAAGGGAATGTGCCAAAGTATATTGGCTTCTGCTTCTTCTGTCCGGCCAATGATTTTAGCAGGGCCTCGACCTTCTCAAGCCTCGGCTTTCGGCCATCGGAGCCATAAGCCAGGGAGTTTGGCGAGGTAAAGCGGATATCCTTGTGGCGGCGGGCGTATCTTTCTATGACAGAAATGGACCGATGCCGCATGCAGGTGCCGAAGAGACGAGAGGTCTGGCAGTAGGTGCACCCCCATGGACATCCGCGGGAGATCTCGATTGGGGCCAGGATACTGGAGAACGGCGGATAGAGGTCCAGGTTCACTGCAGGCCTCTCTTCTGTGATCCGGACCTGTCCCTCGACCTTGCAGGCGATGCCGGAAACTGCCAATGGATCGCTGCCCTCCCTAATCGTCCGCAACAGCTCCGGAAGCGTCTCCTCTCCCTCGCCTATGACTACAAAGTCGAAGTGCTCCAGCGCCTCCTCAGGGAGAGCTGAGGGATGGGGGCCGCCAGCCACGTAGACTGCGTCCACAGCACCTACTGACCGGGCCCGGTCCACCTCGGCGTAGATCTCTTCAGCCTGGGCTGTGGCCAAGCTGTAGAGCATGATGCCGGACCTCGGCTCGCGGGCGAGGCTAGCCTCGATCAGCGGCAGGAGGGCGGCGATGCTGTAGGAGTTCCTGGGGCTGTAGCGAAACCAGACTGGGAGCGGCGGCAAAGATGGATCATCCTGTGAGATTGAGCTGGTTTTGAGAATAGGAAAGAGAGGAGAAAAGGATTTGGCATCGTCATTCAGCTAAACCAAAATCGTCATATATAGAAAACCGCGACTGGTTCTTGGTGAGATGAAAACGGTCCATTAGCCGGTCCTGAGAGGTTGATATGATCTACAAGTTATTGCCATGCATAGCAGTTATTGCCTGTTTTTTATTGCAGGCTGACGCCCTTGCCCGCACGATGATGGAAGACGAGGGCCTTGGATTTCTCGATGATTTTTCAGACGAATCTGGAGAAGAGATTGCTGCGGCGAATTCCATGGATAATGTGAATGTAACCGGAGCCTGGTCCATCGATCTTATGGGCGAATCCCAGGAGAAGATGAAGTTGTATCTGGTTGACAACGATGGCGTAATCAGTGGCCAGGGAAGCATAACTGCACTGGATGAAACAATTAAAGCCACAGCCAACGGATCAGTAATTGGAGAGAAGATGAACTTGGCTGTGGTGCCTGCCGAAGTGCAGGATTTATACAGGCTCAATCTTTCGTTATCATCTCTGAAGGCAGGAGAATATACCATCTATCGGGCTGATGGAAGCAATCGGTCCGGCAATTTCACGTTCTCGGTTTCTGCAAATATATTCAAGCCCGCATCTGCAGCGGCTGAATGGGATTTGTAATGTGTTTATTCTGCACCTGCTGCTAAGCGCTCACTTTTATGCTTCTTGCAGTGACCGTCGGCTCTGGGATGGGAAGATTCTCTTCCTTCAAGCCTTCCAGGTGGAATTCGATAGCGTCCTTCATCAGCTCTGCAGTCTCCTCTTCCGTCTCGCCGGCTGCAGCAACACCGGGAAGGTCCGGGCAGTATGCAGAATAATTCGCAGCACCCTTTTCTATAATGATTATGTATCTAGTCATCTTCAGCCACCATTATGCCGGCCTGCTTTAATATACTTTTCAGGGTTTTGGGGTGAAGGTCCTTGTCAGGCCGACCGGCAATCGTGACCAGCCCCAATTTGAAAAGACAGCATCTCCTTGAAAAATCTTTATTATTATTCCCCAAACATCCCCACCAACTGAAACTCCCCCACATCCACGAGCCCCTTGTCCGTCAGCTTCAGCTCCGGGATCACCGGCAGGCAGAGAAACGAGAGCGTCATGAACGGATCCGCGAGCCTGCACCCCAATGCATGAGCCGCATCAATGCACTCGGAAATGCCCTCTGCCACATCCCGCATGTACCCCTCAGAGAGCAGTCCGGCTACCGGCAGAGGCAGGCTCGCTAAAACCCCGCCTTTCTCCACAGCCACGAGCCCTCCGCCCATCTGCTTGACAGCCAGGACTGCTGCTAGCATCTCCTCGTCTGATGCCCCAACGACGACAATGTTGTGCGAGTCATGGGCGACCGATGTGGCGAGCGCACCGCTCGCGAGGCCAAAGCCCTGCACGAGGCCCAAACCCACGTTGCCGGTGGCCCGATGCCGCTCCACCACAGCCATCTTGAGTATGTCCCGATCCAGGTCACAGACCACCCTCCCATCAAGTATCTTAGGAGTGAGGCGAAGGGATTTCGTGATGATCTGATTAGCGACTATTCCGATAACCCTCGCAGGACCCTTTTCCGCTCGGATGGCAAACGACCCGGAACCGATGGAGCCGATGTGCATCGTTTTATGCCTCGCCGGGACTGGCGCCTTTAGCGGTGCAATGAGGTCGCCCTCTTCCGCCACCACAATTCCGTCCTTGATTACCCGGACCACATGGGGATGCTCGATGCCGTCAAGAACTGCGATATCTGCTCGATAGCCTGGTGCAATGGCCCCAAGATCGGATAGGCCAAAGTACTGGGCGGCATTCAAGCTCGCGATCTGCAGGACGATGATGGGGTCCAGTCCCATCGAGATGGCGGTCTTCACCATGAAATCGATATGCCCTTCCTGCAGAATGTCGGCAGGATGACGATCGTCTGAGACGAAGAGAAACTGACGGGCATTCCTTGAGCTGACCAGCGGCAACAGATCACGCAAGTTCTTGGCGGCGCTGCCCTCCCGCAACATGATGTACATGCCGAGAGACAGCTTCTCCCGGGCCTCCTCGATGCTTGTGCACTCGTGATCAGAACGAATGCCCGCACCAATGTAGGCAGCAAGATCACGACCAGATAGACCAGGCGCGTGCCCGTCCACCCTTCTCTTTCCGGCTAGAGTAATCTTCTTCATCACCTGCGAATCGCGAAAGATGACTCCAGGATAGTTCATGACCTCAGCCAGACCGAGAACTCCTTCTTCATCCATCATCTCGGCTAAATCCTCTGCGTCCAATGCAGCCCCGCTGGTCTCCAGATTTGTGGCGGGAACGCAGGATGGCAGCATCACATGGACATTCAGAGGAACATTTCGAGAAGACTCCAGTATGTAGCGAATGCCCGCCTCGCCCCAGACATTGGCGATCTCGTGAGGATCGGCGACCACAGTCGTGGTTCCCCTGGGCACGACCGCCCTCGCGAACTCTGGAACAGTAACCATGCTGCTTTCGATATGCACATGACCGTCTATGAATCCCGGCGCAAGAACCCGCCCGTCCATCTCCAGAACCCGACGAGCGCTGGAACAGTCAAATCCAGCAATCCGACCTTTATGAATGGCAACATCTGCCGACTGAACCTCTCCTGAGAGCAGATTGGCCACGCAGCCACCCGACAAAAGTAAATCGACCTCAACCTCGCCGCGGGCAGCGGCAATCATCTCCTCGAAAAGATTCATGCCAGCCCATATCATGCAGTACTATTTTTGGCTATCCGTTCGCAATCAGGCCAATTGCTGGAAACCAAACCGCAGTATTGATAAAAAATATTAAAAATTGGGGGCGAATCATGCATCAGTATTTCATCAGGCAATGAACTTAGAATTGCCCAGAAGAAGGAGCCGTTCACCTTTCGAGCCCGCTGCATTTGCATTTGCGTTTGAAGCAGGATAATAATAGGACAATGCAAGGATGTATTTATTTATAAAATCCCGCCCATATGATTCCTTCCAGGATGATGTAGTTCCTCCTCGAACACTTGCCTTGCTAACAGCATCAGCCCAGGTTCCCGACCCGATATTTGAAAATGAATCAGACCCGATTATCAGAGCCATGCCATTGCTGTAGGTATATCCACTCTTGAGCTCAGACGCAGTAATCGTATCCCAGTTTGCGCCGTCAGATGATTTGCTCAGATACATGAAGGTTGGAGTGGTATAGCTATGGATAGCAGAAATCCAGTATTCATCCATCTTTTTTACTTTATCCTTTGAGACTGCTGAATCACTGTAATAGGTGACTGCTCCCCGGCCTAGAAGACCGGGGCTTCTACGGTTGTTATACCGACAGACTGCAATCCCAGTCTGAGAATGTTTATGGCTGCGTTCTGATCTCTATCCATGCTTAACCCACATTGAGGGCAGCTATGGACTCGATTGGATAGGGCTTTTTCAACAAGAAGACCACAGCGAGAGCACATCTTAGACGTATTTCTTGGGTCTACTAGAACCACCATCGAACCGGCACTTTCAGCCTTGTACGATGTTAAAGTTACCAGCATATTCCACGCTGCATCCGAGATGCTTTTAGCCAGGCAATGGTTATGAAGCATACCTCCGATATTTAAATCTTCAAATGCGATTAAGCCGAACCTCTTAACAAGATTGTTGCTAACCTGGTGGGCGAATTCATATCGCTTGTTAGCTATTCTCTCGTGGACTCGCCCAACTATCTTGAGAGCCTTCTTCCTTTGAGGCGTTCCTTTAGGGACTTTGGAGTGCTTTCTTTGGACCCTAGCAAGCTCCTTTTCCTCTTCTCGGAAGAATCTAGGATTATCAATTTTCTCACCATTTGAGAGAGTCGCGAAGCTTTTCAGGCCCACGTCTATGCCCACTAAAGCACCGTCTTTCCAGGGAGGCTTAGGTCTATCTTCAATTTCAACTGAGACGCAAGCGAACCATTTCCCTGTTACCGATCTCCGAACGGTTAGTCTCTTGATCTTACCTTCGATCGGCCTGTGGAGCTTGATCTTGATATCCCCGATCTTGGATAAACGAAGCTTGTTATCCAACAGCTTGAAGCCCATTTGAGGATATGAGAAAGAATCATACCAGCCTCTACCCCTAAATCGAGGATACCCCGGTTTCTCACCGGCCTTGACGCGCCTGAAGAATGCTTTGAAGGCAAGATCTACACGCTCTTGTACATTTTGGAGAGTCTGCGAGAACACCTCATTGAGTTCCGGTTTCTCGATCTTCCAAGAAGGTAGAAGAGCATTTGTCGTATATTTGGAGCTTGATTTGCCTTGGGTTTCAAATAGGTTCTTTCGATATGCTAAAGTCTCATTATACGTCCACCGACAAAGATATAGCGTTCGCTCCATCTTGGTAGTTTGTACCTTAGTCGGATAGAGCCTATATTTGAAAGACTTTAACACATACATGTTTACGCTATTATAGTATATATAGATTTGTAGCGTAAAAGTGGAGTACGATTCATCCCCGGCGTAAACACCGGGGCTTTCTCTACCCCTACACACCTACGTTGTAAATGCTCCTGGAAACAGAGGCATAGTTGCCCTTGGAGTCCCTGATGCTTATTGCACTATACGGCAAGCTACCGGTGCCGGAAAACGATTTAGACAGCGTGCCATATTCGGAAGTGAGCCTAATATGCTCAATTGCATAGTCGTCTGCCGTAGCACCGTATACCATCGTTGTTGAAGAGCTATCGCCATTGCCACCGGTTGAAGCCGAAAGCTCCAGACCGACAGTCACAGAAACACTCACAAACAAAATCATCCATAGCGCCAAAGATTCTTCAAAAATCCGCATCTATTGACCTCCATATATTTATTGGAAGGCATAGAGAACTCATCGATAATAAGCGTTATTTATCTGACAATTTTAAGATTTATAGAAAAAAAAAGTGAACAATTGCTGGGTTAAATCACAGCGTAAAGGCAGTATTGCCCAGCAGAAGCAGCTTTGCGCCGCTTGTGCCCATTGCATAGTTATTGGCATTGTTAGCTGTGTATCCATCGCCCATCTTTGTAAAGAACCTATTTATGAAATTCCGCCCAAAGGTAATTGCCCAGTTCTTTGTTGTTCCTCCTCGAACATTTGCTTTGCTCATGGCATCTGCCCATGTTCCTGCTGCAGTACTCTTAAATGAATTGCATCCAACGATAAGGGCCATGCCATTTTCCCTAGTGTATGCACTCTTGAGCTCCGTCGCCGTCATCGTATCCCAGTTTGTGCCGTCAGTTGATTTGCTGAGGTAGAGAGTAGTTGGAGAAGTATGCGTATGGATTAAAGAAACCTTGTATTCATCCATCTGCTTTACTTTATCCTTTGACACAGCAGAATCACTGAAATAGGTGACTGCGTAACCCTTTTTCAGGAGAGCGTTGACCACGGTGTCTTTAATCTCAGCCCCACCAACATTGGTCACAAATTCCCAGCGGCGAGGATCGAGAATCAAAGCTGTATTGGTGCCGAATCCAGTTGTAGAGATGGTAACATCGTTTTTTGTCGATTTGGTTATGACTGAGACTGCGCCGAATTGGGCATTATTTAGTTTCTGGGCCGCGAAATCGCCTTCGCCTCTTTCGACCTTCGTCTTAACCCTAATCCAGCCAGAGTCTTCTGCGCTCCAAACCCAACTCTCCTGATATCCCAATGCCTTATCCAGACCCTGCGTGGCTATCTTAGCAGTAGTGCCGTACGCATTAGAGACTTTCCCCCACGTTTCTGCGTATTTGGTTGCGCTCCATCCATAGAATTCCGGGGCAAATATTTTTCCATTGGCTACATCGAGCCTAAACTGAGAGCTATCTCCTTCGGCGTTTGAGGCATAAGCATACAGCCTAGCGTAACCTGTTGTTGTAATTGAAGACGCGGACGGATAAGACCAGCTGCTCGTTTTGCCAGAGTACACGTTTGTCTTTGGAGTGATAATCGTCCCCTTATTCATATAGATAGAAGAGACCGTATAATCGTTCTCTTTGTTATTTGAATAGCCGTATGCAGTAATTGGACCTGTGCTCGTTGCTGAGATCGCGCTCTGATATACGCGTGCCTCATTGGTAAAAGCAGTTGGATTTACATTGTAGCCAATGAGAGACGAAGCAGTAGATGGGTATGACGATCCTACCTGCATATATGCATAGGCAACGTCTCCTTCACTACTGGAGGAATAGCCCTTGCCATATACCTGGTAAGCATTTGAGGATGTCAGTTTCAGCCACGCCCCGACACCGTATCCTGCGGTAGCGGAATATGGATAATAGGTCCACCAATCATAGCTCCATGTCGTAGCTGCAGATGTTCCGTAAACACTCCTGGAGACAGAAACAGAGTTGCCATTGGCATCAGTCAGACTCAGGGAGCTAAATGGCAAGTTTCCTGTCCCGGATCCGGATTTGGCCAACGTGGACGTAGTGGGATTTAGTCCTATATTTTCGTTTGCATAATCATTTACAGTAGCTCCATACAAAACCGTTGTTGAAGAGCTACCGTCATTACCACCGGTCGATGCAGTCAATTGCAGACCGGATGTGAGCGAAACACTAATCAAGAATGCCAGTGTAAACGCTAAAGATCCTTTAATGATCTTCATTTTAAGTCCCTCCAACTTTTTGCTTAATTGTAAGAACATCTCATCAGTAATAAACTTTATTATAGGCTAGTACATAGTGAACCTGATGGCGCGCAATACATTGCTGGTTCTTATGATAATGGTGATAGTACTTATTTCAAATGTGCAGGGAGTATTTACAAGCATTTCGCTCAAGGGCAACAACACCACCGCCCAATGGTCCCTCTACCGAGAGAGCAGCAATTTTAGCTTTGATATGACGGGATTTGTGCAAGGAAATATATCTCCGGTAGAAACCCATGACAGAACACTTAGCCCTTACCAGGCCTATTATGCGGAACTTAATTCAAACGATGTTCGCTTAAGCGAGAGGACAAGCTCCATGGAAGGCAATTACAGATCTGCGGATGAAATAGCAATGAAATCAATAGTCTATCCAGATGAAATCTTGATACTTGTTGAAAAGCCCGCTGGATCAAGCATATACACAATTGAATACAAAAATGAGGTTTGGCCGGTCCATTTAAAAGCGAGCAGGGAGATAGACTACAATGGTAGACAGATAAATGATCGAGATCTTGAGGAGAATAACGGAGACTACATAAGCACCAGCTCATTTTACAACAGCGACTTCTCTGTGCAAAAATGGACTGTAATGAGCTTGCAGAGGATGAATGCCACCGTCATGGACAGGATCAACGTTACAGAATTAAAAACCATATGGGGTGACCCCAAGAACATGATTATCATCAATGACTCATTTATATTGGGGGAGCTGAAGCCAACAAAATATATGGGGTATCGAACAGAAGCATCCACAACCGGCATAACAGACCTGAAATACAAAATCAAAGACTATCGATATGATTTCGATAAAAATGAGTATCCCACTCAGATCGAGGGAGAAGAACGATACGTAGGTTCATTTGATATCGCCCAGACGATCGAGATGAGATCTTCATACGATAGATATAATGATACCGATGAAGAGATCGAAAGCTGGTTGCCTTGTTGTTACAGCAATTGGAATGACTTCGCATACTTCGATCAAAAGGGCTTTAGGGCCGATACGAAGGATGTCTTTGACTGCGCCTGCAACAAAGAAACCTGAAGAGGATGAAGATAGAGGTGACTTTGTAGCAGCCTCATTTAGGCACCGGATAAACTTATATCGCTTGGGTTGAAATAAAGGCAAGATGTGCGGGAAGTGAAGGACATTCATCTCAAGGTGGCCAAAGCCTACCCCAATGACTCGGCTCGAGGCATAGCTCGCCTGGACCCCAATGCTCTGCTCACACTTCGGCTTTCTCCCGGAGACATCATTGAGATTGAAGGAAAGAGAATGACGGCAGCCAAGGTATGGCGTGCCGACCGACAGGACTGGTCCCAGGATTATATCAGGATTGATGGATTCATCCGCCAGAATGCCGGTGTGGGAATCGGGGACAGAGTGAAGATCAGAAAGGCCAAATTCTCCGACGCTCAGAAGATCGTCTTGGCTCCGCCATCCGGCTCGCATATGCACTACGGCGATGAAGCTGCAGACATGATCCGCCGCCAGACTCTGAAACGGCCTGTGGTCGAGGGCGATATTCTGCCCATCATGAGCTCTGGAACTCATCCTTTTATGGGCCGAATGGAGGCCGTTCCACTGGTGGTCACAGAGACCTATCCAGATGATGTGGTGGTCATTTGCGAGAGAACTGAGATATTGCTCCTGGAAAAGCCTGCCAAAAGCGTCAGCTCCGTAAAAGCCACTGGTACCACGTACGAGAACGTGGGAGGCCTGCGGGATGAGGTTCAGCGAGTGCGAGAGATGATTGAGCTGCCCATGAAGCATCCTGAGGTATTTCAAAAGCTGGGCATCGAGCCACCCAAAGGAGTCCTGCTCTACGGGCCCCCTGGCACAGGAAAGACCCTCATTGCCAAGGCTGTGGCCAATGAAAGCGGAGCCAACTTCTTCTCCATAGCCGGACCCGAGATAATGTCCAAGTACTACGGAGAGAGCGAACAGAGGCTCCGAGAGATCTTCGATGATGCCCAGAAGGCGGCCCCTTCCATTATATTCATCGATGAGATCGACTCCATCGCCCCAAAAAGAGGCGAGGTCACTGGAGAGGTTGAAAGGAGAGTGGTAGCCCAACTGCTTGCCATGATGGACGGCCTGAAGGAACGGGGCCAGGTGGTTGTGATCGGCGCTACCAACCGAGAAGAGGCCATTGATCCGGCGCTGCGCAGACCTGGTCGATTTGACCGAGAGATTGAGATAGGCGTGCCTGACCGAGCTGGACGAATTGAGATCTTGCAGATTCATGTGCATAGCATGCCAATCTCTGAGGACGTGAATCTGGACAGCCTTGCGGACAGAATGCATGGATTTGTGGGAGCAGATATCAATGCTCTGTGCAAGGAAGCGGCCATGAGGGCGCTACGCCGCTATCTGCCCGATTTGACGACCGAGGACGAGATCCCTGCCGAGATCGTGGAGAAGATGCAGGTCATGGGCGAGGACTTCGAGGAGGCCCTCAAGGAGATCGAGCCATCGAGCATGAGAGAGGTTTTAGTGGAGGTGCCGCGGGTGAACTGGAGCGACCTCGGAGGCCTCGGATTGCTCAAGCAAGAGCTGATAGAGGCCATCGAGTGGCCTATCAAGCAGCCTGAGAAGTTCCGGCAGATGGGCATAAGCCCGCCAAAAGGCATCCTGCTCTACGGGCCACCCGGAACTGGAAAAACAATGATTGCCCAGGCGGTGGCCAATGAGACCCAAGCCAACTTCATAAGCGTGCGGGGGCCGCAGATGCTCTCCAAGTGGGTTGGCGAGTCTGAGAAGGCCATCAGAGAGATCTTCAGGAAAGCGAGGCAGGTCTCACCCGCCATCATATTCTTCGATGAGCTGGACTCCATCGCCCCAATGCGGGGAACTGACGAGGGCAGCCATGTCATGGAGAGGGTGGTAAACCAGCTTCTTGCTGAGCTTGACGGGATGCAGACCCTTAGGGATGTGGTGGTTATTGCAGCCACCAACCGCCCGGACATGCTGGATCCGGCACTCTTGCGATCCGGAAGGTTTGACCGCATGCTCCTGGTCGGCCCGCCCGACAAACTTGGAAGGCATGAGATTCTCAGGATTCAGACTGCCAAGATGCCCAGAAGCGATGATGTGAACCTTGAGGAGCTGGCGGAGCTGACCGAAGGCTACGTGGGCTCAGACCTGTCATCCCTCTGCCGCGAGGCTGCCATGCTCTCTTTAAGGGAAAATGGAGCAAAGGTGGACATGAACCACTTCAAAGAGGCTCTCAAGAAGGTACGGCCAAGTGTTGAAGAGAACATGATCAGCTACTACGAGAGGATCAGCGAGAGGTTCAAGGGCGGAATCAAGGTGGAGCCTGCGTCGCTTGCCGGTTACAGATAATCGAGATATCAGACATGAATTAGCGAGGAACCGAATTAATCGAAAGGGAGTGTGAAGGGCATGGGAAAGATGTTCTCGGGAAGCATAGCTGGCAAAGAGATCGTCAACATCGAAGGCATGGTGTTAGGAGAGCTAGCGGATGTCACCTTCGATGTCGAGACCGGAAAGCTGGCAGACATGTTGGTCAAGCCGGACAAGGAGCTGAACCGCATAAAATACCGGGAGGATGGCAGATTCGTGCTTATACCCTTCGCCTCAGTTGTGGCCATCAAGGACTACATAGTAATCGACGACAACCGGGCAGTGAAGCCGTAGGCGCCGCGCACGACCTGATTTTAGGACGAATGGGCGCAGGGGAAGAGAATCTCTGCCTATTCAAAGGCGGGATGAATTGTGCCCCGCCCAGATTACTTTCACACTGTTGCGTAACTATATAGTGCTCCAGATTAGTGCTCCAGATCTATTGCCATCGGTTGAAAGGCCGTAGATGCCTATGGATTCACTCGTGGGAGTGGTCACATAGAATCCCATGCGGTTCTTCCCGGAATTATGTGAGGCCGACTGCGCAGATATCTCAGACATGACTATTTTGTTCCGCCTCTATGACAATCGATCCGAGGAAAGGCTTAATTTATTCCAGATTCGTCTCACCTTCTGATGAGATCCATATTCTATTTGGCAATTATACTGATGCTGTCGACGGCAGGATGTCTGTCCAAGACAGAAGACGGGAATGCGAGCAAAATTCTCTTGAATACCAGCATGGGCGACATTGTGATACAGCTTTACGACGACATGCCAGTCACCGCAGGAAACTTTGAAAAGCTCGTCGAGAAGGGCTTCTACAACGGACTGATATTCCATCGGGTCATCGACGGCTTCATGATTCAGGGCGGCGACCCCGAGGGGACAGGCATGGGTGGGCCGGGCTACACCATAGAAGATGAGTTTACCGACCACAACAGAAACGACCGCGGGACAATCAGCATGGCGAACGCGGGGCCTAACACGGGGGGAAGCCAGTTCTTCATCAACCTGGTGGACAACAACTTCTTAGACGAGAAGCATCCTGCATTTGGAAAAGTGATTGAGGGCATGAATGTAGTTGACGCCATCGGCAAGGTTATGACCGATGCCAACGACCGACCGCTCACCGAGGTAAAGATAATCGAGGCAAAGGTTATCTCATAAATATCAACTAAGGAGATTGACGAAATGACAGAAGGTACATCAGCAGGCGTGGTCAAGGTGCTGCTCAAGACAAATATGGGCGACATCACCATTCAGCTTTTCGAAGATATGCCGATCACGGCCGGAAACTTCCAAACGCTTGTCGAGAAGGGATTTTACGATGGAACGATTTTCCATAGGATCATCGACGGCTTCATGATTCAGGGTGGAGATCCCACAGGAACGGGCCGCGGGGGGCCGGGATATGCCATCAAGGATGAGCTCACCAGGAAGAACAGAAACAACCGCGGGACCATCAGCATGGCAAACGCCGGGCCGAACACAGGCGGGAGCCAGTTCTTCATCAACCTGGTGGACAACAATTTCCTGGACAGCAAACATCCGGCCTTCGGAAAAGTAGTCGAGGGCATGGATGTGGTGGACGCCATCGGCAAGGCGAAGACGGGAGCTATGGATAGGCCTATAAAGGAGATAAAGATCGAGAGCGCAAAGGTGACGGGATAGATTTATTCTTTTGGGGCTCTTTTGCCAAAGAACAACCAGGCTCTGATGGCAGTCATCGGCACTTGCATAGCCATCTTCTGGCCCGGAGCATTGACATTCGGCTTTCCCGGTGTGATGGCTTCCTTATGGCAGGAGATGTTTTCCGTCGGACGTGCCGCCACCGGCCTGACTATATTCTTTATGCTCGCGGCTGTCGGCACGTTCATGTTTCTGGTTGGCCGCTGGCAGGAGAACTGGGGCCTGCGGAGTATGATGGCTTTGGGTGTCGTCCTCACTGCGCTCTCCTCCTTCATCGTCTCCTCAGCCACCACGATTTACACAGTCTATGCCTGGGCGGCTCTAAACGGCATGGCCTCCTGCTTCGTCTATGTTCCGGCCTTAACCCTTGTACAGTGGTACTACCCGCAAAAGAGGGGGCTCGTAGCCGGTACGGTGAGCATGGTCTTTGGGCTCTCTGCCGCCATCATGTCCCCAATTTTTGGCGAGATGCTCGATGTCCTCGGCTACAGGAACCTGAACCTAACGGCAGCCGCCTTCACCCTTTCCATCGGCCTCTTCGGAGCCTATTTCGCCCGCGCTCCGCATGCCTGGGAGACGGCGGCCCTGGCCCGGAGAGCCGCAAATGCCGCGATAAGGACGGGCCCAACAGAAGATCTACCGATTGCTAAGGCAGGAACAGGGCAAGGATCCGGGGGCGAGATCATGCTAGGAGGAAGATCGTTTACAGTAAATGAGAGCCTGCATACCAGAAGCTTCTGGATGCTTTGGGTCACATGGACACTGGCTGGAGCGGCAGGCGTCTCCATGACTATTCTAGCCACCAGCTACGGCCTTTTTCTGGGATTTTCACTGTCATCAGCCATACTTCTGCTCACAGCCTTCAACCTGACCAATGGAGTGAGCCGCCTGGCCAGCGGCATCCTCTCCGACCGAATCGGGCGAAACCGGGTCATGAGCCTGGCATTTATGGCATCCGGGATCGCCTACCTGGCCCTGCCCTGGGCAGATATGCTCTGGTCTTGCGCACTGTTGGCTGCAGTGGTAGGATTCGCCTTCGGCACCCTCTTCTCAGTCTCTGCCCCCTTGGTCGCGGACTGCTTCGGCCTGGATCACTTCGGGGCCATATTCGGATTGACATTTGCCGCTTACGGCTTTGTGGCCGGGCCTCTGGGCCCCACACTCTCCGGGCTTCTGCTGGACATCACAGAAAACAACTACACCCTGGTTTTTCTCTATCTGGGCGTCTTCAGCTTGCTAGCAGCATACTGCGTCCTCCGGGTGGTTCCGCCGGACAAAAGCACTCCAAATCGATAAGCTAAAAATCATCATTATGGCAGAAGAGGAGCGCCCCGACCAAGCCGCATAACACCGAAGCGGCCAATGGCAGACGGTCAGGGCACATCATTCATCCCGATTCATTTGCTTTGGCAAGTGAGCGCTGCAAGTGCGAAATGGTAAAGGAGGCCTTTGCATTTACTCGCCCACAATTTCGACATGACAGTACATAGTAATAAATCTTTTGCCATTAGTGTGAAGACATATATAATTTTTTTTATAAATATCAACAAAAGATAATTAGTTCCACTTTCTTGCGAAATTGCAGCCAAACAGAAGACTGCAACTAAATGCTACAAAGTCATTGATAATTTAAATCGGACAAATAGCGATTTCATACAAATGTCGCCTCACAGGCAGGAGATTTCGACAGGCGATAGAAGCATTTATTAAGTTAGCAATTCATGACTACATAAGTCATTTGATACTATGTATCATGATAATACAAATAATTATTACGTTATGTATAATCGCGCAGACTAGGTCTGTGGTGATTGACCCAGGAAAAGCAGTACTGCAAATTGGCGCCACAGGTCGCGCCAGAGGGATGTCAATTGGTTAATATCACTATCAAGAACCTCACATTCAGCTACAACAGCCACAAGATCCTCGATGATCTCAGCATCGTGATCGAGAACTCGGAGATCCTGAGCCTGGTTGGGCCGAACGGCTCTGGAAAGACCACACTCATCAAATGCATCGACCGCATACTCAAGCCTAAGGGCAGCATCCTCTTAGACGGCCAGGAGCTTGAGAGAATGAGCCGTCAGGAGGTAGCAAGACAGATAGGCTATGTGCCCCAGTCCAGCTCCACCCCGCTTGCCACCACCGTATTTGATACAGTCCTCATGGGAAGAAGGCCTCACATCAGCTGGAGGGTGACAGACTTTGACCTGGATAGGGTGGCAGAGGTCTTGGAGAGGCTGCACCTGGAGGATCTGGCCATGCGCGACTTCTCCCAGCTCTCCGGCGGCCAGAAGCAGAAAGTCCTCATCGCTCGCGCTTTGGCCCAGGAACCTACAGTGCTCCTTTTGGACGAGCCCACATCCAACCTTGATATGCTCCATCAACTGGAGGTCATGGAGACCGTGAGCAGCCTGGTCAAGGAGAAGAACATTTCAGCAGTCATGGCAATACATGACCTAAATCTGGCCTCTCGCTTTTCTGACAAGCTGATCATGCTGAAGAACGGCAAGGTCTATGCCTCAGGCGAGCCGAAGGTGCTTCTCAACGAGGACAACATCAGCCAGGTCTATGGAATCAAAGCCATGGTCATGAACGCTATGGGTAGGCCTTACATAGTCCCGCTCTGCTCATTGGGCGGGGCTGTCGCATGCGATTGAGGCGATGCATGATGCCTTGCCCGCCAATGTGCAGTCTACAAAAGAGCTGATATCCTTAAGCACCGCGGGATCGTTCAACCAGATTCCGCTCTCCAAGTTAGCCTCGGTGCCACCTTTGGTGAGGTTGGCAGAGGCTACTATGGCCTCTCTTCTATCCACCATGTAGATTTTGGCGTGCAGTCCTGGCACATGCACCAGTTCGCCGCCCAGGAGAGATATCTCCTTACGGAGATCGTCACTAAAGCCCATCGAGTAATCATACTCCGTCCCCCGCATGAATACCCTCAGCCGTCCTCCTCTCCTGGAAAAGTGCCTTAGAGATCCATTCAGTTGGTCCCAGGTATGCCTCTTGATCCACGGAGAGACTATTACTATCTCAAATGAAGCCCTCTCCAACATTTTCCTGAGCTGGTCCTCGATTGAATATTGCTCCTTGGATGGAATGGTGGATAGAAATAGAACTGCTGAACGATTCCTATCCCTGGCAATGTGCTCCTCCAGAAATTGCAGACGCTGGCCGGACGCATAGTCCTGGGTCTGCTTTGCTCTTCTCAGTTCATCCTCCAATTCCCTGGACCTCCCCTTCCACTTAAGCAATTGGGCAGTGCCACGCTGAAGATGATCGATGCTGATCTCCTTCTCTCGCAATTGATCCTGCCAGATCTGTATGCTTTTTTGCAGTTGCGCGCAGTTCTCTTGCAGCTTTCGGCTTCTGCCCACCTGGAGCTGAATGATGCTGAGGGAGAGTATCGTAAGCGCCAAAAAGACAAGCCAGACCAAGTACTCTACCATGCTCGACACAACCAGCAAGAATTTTTCTTTTGCAAGTTATATAAAGATAGCGCAATCAATGTACACAGAGGATATTCATTATTAATTTTATTTGCTGAAATTGCGAAAAAAGATCAAAAAGTGGTCCGGGGAATCGTTCCTAGAACATCCCAGGAGGCATGCCACCCATGCCGGGAGGCATTCCCATTCCACCCATTCCGCCCATGCCACCCATTCCAGGAGGCATGCCGCCCGGCCCGCGCTCCGGCGGCTTCTTGGTGGAGGCCAGAACATCATCGATGCGCAGGATTAGACAGGCCGCATCAGTTGCTGATAGAATAGCCTGAATCTTGACACGCAGAGGCTCGACCACACCGATATTCAGCATGTCCTCAACCTCACCTGTGTAGGCATTTAGGCCAGCATTCTTGTTCTTCTCGTGCCTGTTCTTCAGCTCTACAGTCTTGTCTATGGCATCAAACCCGGCATTTTCGGCCAGGGTCTTGGGCACGATCTCCAAAGCCTCGGCGAACTTTGTCACAGCCAGTTGCTCTCTGCCCTTGAGCGTTGCAGCATACTCCCTCAGGCGCAAAGAAAGCTCGATCTCAGGGGATCCGCCACCAGCTACCAACAGGCCGTCCTCTACGACATCGGCCACAGCATGTAAC
>Ga0074195_1002052_pt1 | contig 24515 bp, 20 predicted proteins | sample EPASupsiteHSE623_FD_64525 | JGI IMG/M metagenome (GOLD analysis project Ga0074195, IMG submission 64525) | Bioremediated contaminated groundwater from EPA Superfund site, New Mexico - Sample HSE6-23 | ecosystem: Environmental > Aquatic > Deep subsurface > Groundwater > Contaminated ... | reverse complement strand
TGGGTATCAGGACGCAGATGTTTTTGTAGCTCAAGCTTATCTCAGCTCTGCATTGTTGTTCCTTAAGTAGTGTGACGGGACGCATTAAAAAGGTTCCTTTGCCCTGTCTGCAGGCTTTATGATTTCATGGCATCCCTTATAATCGCTTCGTATTTTTCTGTCAGCTCTTTGAGATCTTTGCCTGTTGTCTCGACGTAGAGGCGGATCAGGGGCTCTGTGTTGCTTGGCCTGATGAGGATACTGTAGCCTTCAGTCGTGATCTTCAGGCCGTCGGTGGTGTCCGGGTTCTCTTTGATGAGCCGCTCCTTGAGCCTGATCATGACCTCTGCAGGTTCCTCCTTGAGGCGGATGCTCTTTTGCAGATATGGATAATCGGGTATTGCATCTGCAAGCCGAGACAGCTTCTTCCCTTCGGATATGATCTCTCCCAGAGCCAGGCTCATGGCAAAGGGGTCATCTGAGTACTGGAACTCTGGCAGGAAGAAATGGCCGCTTCTCTCGACACCTAAGACAGCGCCTGAGTTCTTGACCCTGTTGGCCACGAAGACGTCGCCGACACGCTCGCGCTCGACGCTGATGCCCCTCTTTTCCAGCTCTTTTTCCAGGATCATTGAGCAATCGAATCCGGAGATGACCAGGTCGCCTGGCTTGTATCTGGCTAAGGCAATGATTATGGCAACCTTTTCCGGTGGCAGGATACGGCCTCGATCGTCTATGATAATTCCCCTGTCGGCATCGGGATCAAAGCCCACGCCATAATCTGATCCGCTTGAAACGACCTTTTGAGCCGCAGCACGAAGCGTTTCCTCATTTGGCGCAGGCCCCCTTCCGGGAAAGCGGCCGTCCATCTCTCCATTGATGATAACGGGCTCAAAGCCCAGATTACTGTAAAAAGAGCCCATGGTGCAGGCAGACCCGTTGCCCATATCCAGGACTACTTTGAGGCGGCGCAAAAGGTTTAGCTTTCCTGAGACGTACTGCCTGTACCTCTCGATTGCCTCTTCTGGCCGCCGAACTGTGACTTGGCCCTTGCCTGAGCGAAAACTGCCCTCGCGGTAGAACTTCATGATATCTGTCTCATTATAAAGCAGGCCATAGCCGTCGCCCGTGCGAAATCGAATTCCGTTGTACTCGGGCGGGTTGTGGGACGCGGATATGTAGGCGGCAGCCCTGAGCCTATCTGCCTGGGTTACATAGCTCAGTATGGCGATAGGAATGATGCCGAAGCTGTGGACCTTGCAGCCTGTGCCAAGCACGCCGTCCAGAAATGCCTTCTCCAGAGAGGGCCCGCTGATGCGAGTATCCCTACCTATTGAGACTTCGTCTCCTTCAGCATAAGATCCAAAGGCAGCGCCCACTCGCTCGGCGAGTTCCTCAGTGAGATCGGTGCCGTAGACACCCCTAACATCGTAAGCCCTGAAGACTGTCACGGTTCATGAATAGGGCTGCAAGATTTAAAATAGTTTCCACAAGAAACCACAGGAGCCAGAGATTTTATCATAATATTAATATAAAAGTTAAAATATCAGCTATGTACTGCTCATAGCTGCTTGGTCAGCACGATCTCCATCGATGACACATTTATGTTCTTCCCCTGCTCGCCGGGAATGCTCTCGGTTCCAATAGTTATCCCCTTGATCTTCAGGTCTGGCATGAATCTGTTCCTGGCAATCTCCGCTGTATCCACAGCGCGAGATATGGAGCGTCCTCTCGCCTTCAGAGTAACGTTGCCAACTTCTTTGTTGAACTGAGTCATCACTGCCAGGACATAGTTCATGACCGGTTTGTCACCTATGAATATCACAGAGTTCTCTTCCATACTGTCACCCCACTCCTCATACTTTTCTTTAATGGGTTATTAACCCTTTCTATCCAGCACATCGGCGAAGGCGAAGTTGGGCTTGACTGCGCCGACCTTGATTCGCACAGTCTCTCCCAGACGGGCGTTCTTCACGATAATCGCGAAGCCATCAACCATAGCCACGCCGTCGCCCGATTTCCCCAATGATTCGATTTGGACATCCAGGACGTCTCCAGGCTTCACAGGTCCGCTGAGAAGCTTTTTAGCAACAATGTACATCTCAGCGCTCTCTTTCCTGGAGGCCGCAGGAGAATGGGCCTGGACGGATGAGAACTCCTTTTTCACCTCGGCCAGGAAGTCAGGGAACATATCACCCTGAAAGACCTTGGCCAGGAAGTTCCCGCGGGGTTTTAGCAGTTTTTCGGCCATGGCCAGTGCTGAGCGGGAGAGGTCGATTGAGCGGGCGTGGTCCATATCCCAGGCGCCGGATAAGTTGGGCGCAGCGTCGCAGATCACTACATCTGCGTCGCCTCCGAGGGCCTCTTTGACCAGGTCCACAGTGCTCTCCTTAGTGATATCTGCCTGAAAGGTTACGACTCCCGGTATGGGCTCAATTGGCTCCAGGTCCACTCCAACGACCTTTCCCTCCTTGCCTGTAAGCTGATGGGCCACCTGAAGCCACCCGCCGGGCGCTGCACCTAAATCGACAACGGAGTCGCCCTTCTTGATTAGATGAAATTTCTCGTTGATCTGTAGGAGCTTATAGGCCGAGCGGGCTCTGTAACCCTCCTCCTTGGCTCTCCTGTAGTAGTAATCTCTCTGATCTCTGGCCATTATTTTTAAACTAGGATCGCAAAGGGATAAGAGGATTTCGAAATGAGCGAGAACCTTCTTGAGGCTGCAATTGCTGGTAGAGATATTCAGTGTATCAATTCGGTGGCTAAGGCAGAGGGAATACGTCCCGCTTTTCTTCAAAGACAGATAGCCTCGGGTCGCATCGTTATAATGCAAAGGGACGGAAAAGCGGCTATAGGCATAGGCGAGGGCCTAAAGACAAAGGTTAACGCTAACATAGGGACCTCTGCCGAGGTATTTGATCCAGACAATGAGGTTTTAAAGGCCGGAATTGCAGAAAAATATGGAGCCGACACCATCACTGATCTCTCAATGGGCGGTCCTATCGAGGAGATCCGAAAGAGGATATTAGAAGAGACATCCGTTCCCCTGACGACTGTGCCCATATACCAGACAGTTGTGAAGAGGGGCTCCTTCAAGGCTATATCGGAGCACGATCTTATACAGATGGTCAAGAAGCATGTCAACGAGGGGATTTCGTCCATCGTCATCCATGCGGGCTTCACCCAGGCGATGTTGGAGGAACTCAGGAACGCAAAGAGAATAATGGGCATGGTATCCAAGGGTGGCTCTTTCACATCGGCATGGATGTTGCAGAGCGGTAAGGAGAACCCCTTTCTGTCTCATTTTGAAGAGATATGTGAGACCATCGCTGAGAGGAATGTCGTGCTATCCCTCGGGAACACCATGAGAAGCGGATGCATCCATGACTGCATGGATGGGCCGCAGGAGACTGAGATCAAGATGAACGCCGGGCTGGCCAGGAGGGCAAATGAGCTGGGTGTTCAGGTCATCATCGAGGGAATGGGCGGACACGTCAGCCCAGACAGGATACCCGGCTACGTCGCACGTTACAAGAGGAAGACAGATTACAGGCCGCTCTTCGTCGCAGGCCCGCTTCCCATCGACACCGGCGTTGGGTATGACCATATCTCAGGGTGCGTTGGCGGAGCTCTCGCGGCCGGTGCCGGGGCAGATTACCTCTGTTACATCACTCCCTCCGAGCATCTGGCTCTACCCAATGCAGCTCAGGTCAGGGAGGGCGTGGTGGCCTTCAAGATAGCGGCCCATATAGGAGACACATTGAAATACGGTCCCAGGCCCGAAGACAAAAAGCTGGCAGAGTGCAGGAGGGCCAGGGATTGGGAGAATCAGTTTAAAGCTGCCATCGATGGCGATAGGGCAAGGGAGATACATCGGGGTCAGGGAGAGACCTGCTCCATGTGCGGGAAATACTGCGCGATTCTCATCATGGAGCGTTATCTGAGATGATATTGTACTGCTGGTACTACTCTCGTTTTTAGTCGAGCAAAGCCCTTATATATTGTTTTACAAATTATTATATGCGAGAGAGGAAGGGCGGCTGCCGCTGGCCAATTTTGGTCGGTGTGGAAAGTCCCCCCACCTCTGGACACACAGACATCCGAAAGGGTGTGGGGCGAGAGCTCCGGCTCTGGCACAGAAACGAGACCGCTTCGTGTTAATGCGATGATGCCGAAAGGCTGAGGTCGCGCGAGTGCGGATGAAACGGCGAAACCCTGTGGGTGCAAGCCAAAATAGAGCTTTAAAAATTGGTCGTCCAGCCAAGCTCGGGTATGGCGCTAAGCTGAATGTCGCCAGGAACAGAAGGGGGCTTACTCTCCTCACTCGTAATAAATTCTTAATTATATTCTCGGGCAGCGGTTATTTTCTTATGCGGCCTCTCGACTAATAACTAACATCATCGAACTTCAGCGCTGCTCTTGCCGCCAGCCTCGCTACTCGCACCGGCTCTGGTATGCGTCCGTCCATGGTGAACTTATTGATCAGGACGCGGGCCTCTTCAGCGGATGCGCCCAAAACGCGCACATAGACATCATAGCCAGTCTTGAGATTCAGCAGCTCTCGTTCTCCCAGGCGCTCGTAGCGGCGAAGCTTCTCCTCAGGCTCCGGGAAGTACTCGCGGAGGTACTTCTCAAGGCCGGGCGACTCCTCGTAGGTCAGACAGACAAGTGGCTTTCCCGTCTTCTCGAATACCTCACCAATGTCAATTATGTTGAACCAGCTTACTGCTACGCCGCTGAGAATAGTGACGTTCACGTCAGAGCGGTCCAGATCTTCGTAGATCTTGAGAACTGCCTTTGTGGCGTCATCGCCGCCAACGGTTGCGCTGGCAAATGCGAGGCCGTCTACGCGAAGATCGGCGCGCATGACGACTCCTGCTAAAACTGACTTGGGGCGGTCGCGCACAAAGCTCTCTGCTACTCCGAGGACGCGAAGTGCGGGCTTGTTCAAGTGGAGGGGCATTAGAAGATATTATTGCTACTATGAGAAAATAATTTGCGATCCTTCTAGCCATTTCCCAAAGATAAACAAAGAAATTTTTATCTCATTACAGATTAAATATTCTCATGCCTATCCTTCGAGAAGACGAAGACATCAAGCGCGTCCTCCAATCCTGCCGCACCATCTGCGTGGTCGGCATATCTCCAGAGCCCTACAAGCCCAGCCATTTTGTCTCCGCAGTTCTACAGAGCCGGGGCTTCAAGCTCTGTTTCGTCAATCCCAACTACGCAGGCCAGAAGATCCTGGGCGAGCCTGTCTACCCAACCATCAGCGACATACCTGACGAGATCGATATCGTAGACGTATTTCGCAGATCTTCGGCAGTTCCCAAGGTTGCCGAAGCGGCGAAGATGAAGGGCTTCAAGACCTTTTGGATGCAACCTGGAACCGAGAACTTCGATGTGGTGAAAAGGCTGGATAAAGAGGGGTATAACGTCGTGTACGGGAAGTGTGCCAAAGTAGAATCTTTGAGACTTCTTTAATTCGATGGAAAGGAGAAAGGTTCATATTTTCTAAAGAAGATATATTTTGAGGCCGTTGTCCCGCCTGCGAAGGGCTGCTTGATGTTCTGTAGCTTACGTTCTGGATGAGAATGATTGGCAACTGAATGATTGGCAACTGCAACTGCTGAAAAAATTGAATCATCAGCTCATACGGCCGGAGGATCGTTTATGGAAGAGATGAAACTTAAAGGCAAGAAGATAGCCATTCTTACATCGGAGATGTACGAGGATCTGGAGCTTTGGTATCCTTACTTCAGAATGAAAGAGGAGGGCGCAGAGATTGAGTTCATAAGCATGATCGAGAGCCCTCTCGAGGTCATGGGCCGGCACTACTATCCGCTTAAGACTGACAGAAGCGCCCGTGAGACAAAGCCGGAGGACTACGATGCCCTGATCATTCCAGGCGGCTACGCCCCCGACATGCTCCGTAAAAGCGAGGACGTGCTGGAGTTCGCGACGGCTCTTAACGCCGCGAAGAAGCCGGTAGGGGCCCTCTGCCAGGGATCGATGGTTCTGGCGGCAGCTGGAGTGCTGAAGGGAAAGAAGGCAACGGCCAAAGTTAGCGTGCAGCAGGAGATCGAGAGAAGCTCCAGAGTGCCTCAGGAGATCAGCTGGCAGGATCAGGATGTGGTAATAGACGGAAATCTGATCACCGCCAGAACCAAGCAGGCTTTGCCCGAGTTCTCTCGCGCCTTTATCAGGGCGCTCTCCACAAGGTGACCTCCAGAGACGCTATGCAGCAACGGGAAATGAGGATAGCCATACTTGTGGCAGACCACTACGAGGAAGTGGAGTTCTGGTATCCCTACTACAGAATGAAGGAGGCAGGGGCTAAAGTCACAGTTTTAGGTCCTGGCTTTGGTCCCGAGGAGGTCCACGGCAAGCACGGCCACCCTGCAAAGATGGATAAGAGGACCAGGGACGTCAGCCCCGAGGACTTCGATGCCTTAATCATTCCAGGCGGATATGCACCAGACCTGCTTCGCAGATGCAAGAGCACTCTCCTGCTTGTGGCTGGCATTTCCGGTGCAGGCAAGGTCACGGCCGCCATCTGCCATGCCGGATGGGTGCTCATCTCAGCCAAAGTGATAAAGGGCAAGAGAGCGACTTCATTCTTCTCCCTCAAAGATGATATGATCAACGCCGGAGCAGACTGGGTAGACGAGGAGGTAGTGATCGATGGAAACCTCATCACCTCTCGATCGCCCCAAGACCTTCCCGCCTTTTGCCGGGCGATAGTCGAGCACCTGAAGATATAAACTCATTACCCAAATGAGGAGATTATCCAAATTGATTGAATGCTGTTTTTAGTAAAGTTGGCCATAAGATCCTTTGTCAGTTCTCTGTGATCTTTGTGTGCTTTGTGGTGGTATTTTGTAAGTCTTAATCAATTATTGTCTCAAATTTAGCCACAAGGCTCACAAAGCCCACGAAGGATTCACAAAGAACATTTTTGAAATAATTTCCCGGTGAAACGAGTTATTCAAAATATCATCGTATGTTAACGCTGTTGTTCGTGTTGTGTTGGCGTAATTAATCAAAATAATGCTTCAGACCATCCAAAAATATTTGCAAATCCAATAATATTATTAGCAAAAGCTAAATAGCCTTCTAATCACTATGCCATGATGTTCGCTGGCTGGGACGAGTACCACCTGATTAATAATGAGCTTGCCCGACTAGTGAAGGCTCTGCCTCCCTCTGATCTGGGTGATGTCATTGCTTACGTCCTGTCATCACCCGGAAAAAGAGTCCGGCCTCTGATCCTCATCTCATCCGCGCAGGCCTTCGGTAGCACAGCTCCACAGGCGATGAACGCTGCGCTCGCCATTGAGCTGGTGCATGCAGCCTCATTAGTTCACGATGATATCTTGGACTGCGGTGTGGAGAGGCGCGGCTCTCCCAGCACTTTTGAGAGATACGGGGCAGATGCTGCATTGCTTGCGGGCGACTTTCTGATCTCCAGGTCAATTGAGCTTATTTCAAGCTACAGCCAGCCGGTGATCAGCAGCTTTGCTCATGCCTGTATGAGCATGTCCGAAGGAGAGATGCTCGACCTCTCCAAGACCTGTTCCCCTGATGACTACTACCAGTGCGTTTCGAAGAAGACTGCGTCCCTATTCGCCTCCTCTGCCAGGATGGGATGCCTGATCGCCTCGGCATCTTTGGAGGACGCGGCAAAGTTCGAGCAGTACGGCCTCAAGCTCGGCCAGGCATATCAGGTTCTCGACGACCTGGAGGAGTTCATGGGAATTGATCAGGGGAAGCATTCCAATAAGGCGTCGGTAACTCTGCCGCGGATCTACAGCGAGCTTTTTGGAGAGGAGAGGGCTCTTCAGATGTGCCTGAAGGCCGTTGACGACCACTGCAAAGGGGCAAAGAATGCGCTATCTTCGGCCTTAGGCGACGGGGAGATGAAGGCCCGTCTGTGTAAGATAGTTGATATGATGGCCCTGAAGGGACTGGACAGATGCAGATTGCAAAAAAGCCTTTGCTGAATATTGAGGCATCAGCAGAAGGCGGAGGACGTGGGATCACTCTTCGGCCTAGCGGCCCCTTGGCGCCGGTGGCACAGCCTGTAATTAATATCATCAACAAGATCTTCGCAGACGAGAAGCCCATACTCTGTGGCCCTGACAGGTTCATCTTCTCCACATGGATCCCTCCTGCTCCTAGCATTGCATTCGACCGAATGCTCTCAGCTCAAGTAGGGGCAGTAACCCGGCGCAGGGTTCCAGACCAGTTTTCTATAGCCATCATGAGGGCCTGCCCGAACGACTGCATCCACTGCAGCGCGCCATCACGGCAAGGGGATATCCTCAGCGACGTCGTCATAAAAAGGGCCATCAGCGAATCCCTGGACCTCGGAGCTTACCTGATAACCTTCGACGGCGGCGAGCCGATGCTCCGCAAAGAGCTGCCGCAGCTGGTCTCTCATGTGGACCAAAGAGCCATTGCCACGGCTTTTACCAGCGGCTATCATCTCACCTCGGACCTGGCAAGACAGCTGAAGCAGGCAGGGCTCTATGCTGTCAGGATAAGCATCGACAGCCCCCACGAGGACGAGCACGATCGCGTTCGGGGCCGAAAAGGCGCATTTCGCGACGCCCTGGCAGGAGTCAAGAACGCCCTTGAGGCAGGCCTTCTGGTCGACCTCTTCATGGTCACGTCTCCAAGCAACATAGATCACCTGGAGGATGCCTTTTGCCTGGCCTCCGACCTGGGCGCACACGAGCTTTCCCTTTACGAGATCGTAGCTGTAGGACGGTGGTCGTCTCACAGGGACGAGGTTCTAACTGCTGATGATATTCAAAGGCTTGAAAGATTTCATAAGGAGAAGAACAGGATCGAAGGCCCCAGGGTCACGGCCCATCCCTATCTGCTCGGCCCAAAGATGTTCGGCTGCTTTGCAGGGCGAAGGTGGATCCACGTGGATGCCGCAGGAGATGCTCTGCCCTGCGCTTACATGCCCATCTCTTTTGGAAACATCAATGATCGAAGCCTGAAGGAGATCTGGAAGGAGATGTCCCAATACAAATGGTTCTCCGGCCGGTGTGCCTGCCAGATGAAGGATCAGGCCTTTCGTGAGGCTCACTGCCGGATCATTTCACCGACAAAAGACATATAACTTTTAGCAGCTATTACTATTTCCTGTTAAATTCGTGTGGGGGTTTGAAATATGAAGTTGAAAGCAATTTTAGCATTAGCGCTATTGGCCGTTTGCCTTGCAGGTCAGGCAGGATCGCAGATAGATCCTCTGGCCCCCGATTATCTGACAGAAAATCAGGACCCCAGGAGGGCCACCAGCCTGGATAGATTTGTGATCCTGGACCCCAGGCTGGACCCCTTAAGCGTGGACCCTCTGGTAAGGCCGTTAGATCCGGAGCATACGGCGGAGTACCTGCAGAGGCTAAAGGAGATAGGCACACTGCCTCCTGAGGACGACCTAGCTGGAAGGTGGAGCTTAGAGCTGAGGGACAGTCTGGTGAGAACATTGGACCTGAATTTGCTTCAGAACGGCAGGGTCGTCTTCGGCCGGGGAAATATGATAACAGGCAGAGTGAGCCAGCCGGCCTCTGCCAGCGGGCTGATCTCCCAGGATGTTCTTTACTTAGACGTAGTATCCCTGGATGATCAGATGCTCTACAGATGCGTGCTTCGAACCGGCGTAAACTCTCTCTCCGGAAGCTACTATGCGTTTGGGCCTCAGGGAGATGTTAGGTCCGGAACTGTTAGAGGGAGCAGATACCTATAACCGTATTTGACTATCAGGATGATGATAGCTTTAATTCAATAGTGCGGGAGAGCGGTCAATGGCTTTCGAGAATCTGCAGCTAGCTGGCGATGCCGATTGGTACAAAGATGCGATTGTCTACGAACTTCACGTAAGGTCCTTCTACGACGGGAACGGAGACGGCATTGGGGACTTCCCAGGAGCCACAAAGAAGCTCGATTACCTGTACGACCTGGGTGTAACTGCTCTTTGGCTTCTGCCGTTTTACCCGTCTCCCCTCAAGGATGACGGCTACGATATCACCAACTACTTTCAGGTCCATCCCAGCTACGGAGATCTGAAGAGCTTTCACAGGTTCTTAAGAGAGGCTCACCGGCGGGGAATGAGGGTGATAACTGAGCTTGTCATAAACCATACGTCTGACCAGCATCCCTGGTTCCAGAGGGCCAGGAGGGCCAAGCCTGGTTCGGCCTGGAGGAACTTCTATGTCTGGAGCGACAGCCCTGAAAAGTACAGCGAGGCGAGGATCATCTTTCGCGACTTTGAGGCCTCCAACTGGACCTGGGACCCGGTAGCTAAAGCCTACTATTGGCATCGCTTTTATTCTCATCAGCCCGATCTCAACTACGACAACCCTCTAGTCCATAAAGCCATGTTAAGGATCATCGATTTCTGGCTGGAGATGGGTGTTGACGGAATGAGGGTAGATGCAGTGCCTTACCTCTACGAGCGAGAGGGCACAAACTGCGAGAATCTCCCTGAGACCCACCAGTTCCTAAAGAAGCTTAGAAGCCATATGGATGAGAAGTTCGGGGGGAAGATGCTTCTGGCAGAGGCCAACCAGTGGCCTGAGGACGCTGCAGTCTACTTCGGCGACGGCAACGAGTGCCATATGGCTTTTCACTTTCCTCTCATGCCCAGGATGTTCATGGCGATGCAGATGGAAAACAGATTTCCTATCCTCGACATAGTGGACCAGACGCCCAAAATACCCGAACGTTGCCAGTGGGCCCTCTTTCTGCGCAACCACGATGAGCTGACGCTTGAGATGGTCACGGATGAGGAGAGGGACTACATGTACAAGGTCTACGCCCGCGATCCAAGGGCCAAGATTAACCTTGGCATCCGACGTAGGCTTGCACCTCTCATGGGAAACAACCGCAGGAAGATGGAGCTTATGAACATCCTGCTCTTCTCTTTGCCTGGAACGCCGGTTATCTACTACGGAGACGAGATCGGCATGGGGGATAACTATTACTTAGGCGACAGAAACGGTGTTCGTACGCCCATGCAGTGGGACCTGAGCATAAACGCCGGCTTCTCAGACGCCAATCCACAAGAGCTTTATCTTCCGGTCATCATCGACCCTCAGTATCACTATGCCACTGTGAACGTCGCCAACCAGGATAGGGATAGGTTTTCATATCTCTGGTGGATGAAGCAGTCCTTAGCTCTTCGAAAGAAGTTCAGGGCTTTTGGCAGAGGCAACCTCAAGTTTCTCCCGTCCGGCAATCCCAAGGTTCTGGCCTTTATCCGGAGCTATAAGGAAGAGATCCTGTTGGTGGTAGCCAACCTCTCTCGCTACCCTCAGCATGTGGACCTGGATTTGAGCGAGTACGCGGGCTACATACCCGAGGAGGCTTTCGGTAAGAACAGCTTCGGCATAATCGAGATGTCCCCCTATTCCCTGACGCTTGGGCCTTATGATTACTACTGGTTTGCTCTTCAGCAGGAGAAGGCTGCGATTTGTATTAGGGATCGAGGGCCCTTGCAGGAGATTGAGGTCGGTGGCTGGGAGAAGATGCTGGAAGATGTCTCCAGGGCTCGCCTCGAAGAGGTGCTTCCCGCATACATGCAGTGCTGCGGCTGGTGGTTCGAGAGAAGCAGGGCTATGCAGGGGGTGAGGATCATAGACGCTGTGCCCATATCCCGGGGCTCTATGGCCTACCTGCTTATCCTGGAGGTAAGCTATATCGAGGGTCTCTCCGATCTGTACCTCCTTCCCCTCTCCCTAGCCTTCGGGGAGAACGCTGAGAAGATCAGGAAGAAGACTCCTCAAGCAGTTATTGCGGGATTTCGAAGCAAGGGCAAAGATGGTGTCCTGTACGACGGAATATATGACGAAGAGCTGCGAAGCAACCTGCTGTCCATGATACTTCACAGCCGTCGTTCTCGTGGAGAGCACGGCGAGCTGGTCTTCAGACATGCCAAAGATCTGCCTGGAAAGCACGCCAACGGATCGCTCAGCTCAACAGTCCTCCTTGTAGACTCAAGCGTTACTCAGTTCCAGTTTCAGGATATCTTCTTCCTGAAGCTCTTTCGGCACCTGGAGGAGGGCGTGAACTACGGAGTGGAGCTGACGAAGTTCCTCACAGAACGGGACTTTTCCTATATACCACCCTTTGAAGGGGAGATAGAGTACCTGCGGAAAGGATTTGAGCCGATCTCCATAGGCATGCTCCAGGCTTTCATGCCCCACCAGGGCGACGCCTGGCGGTACTCGCTAGATGAGGCAGGGAGGTACTTCGAGCGAGTCTTATCCAGAAGGGAGGCTCTTCCCAAAGCCCCTGTATCGCTGGTGGATATTCACTGCCAGTCCATGCCGCCCCTAATGAGGGATCTGATAGGTGGGGCCTACCTCGAGATGATCGGCCTCTTAGGAAAGAGGACTGCTGAGATGCACCTCGCCCTTGCCTCCTCAGAGTACCCCGAGTTTGAACCAGAATCGTTCTCTCCACAGCATCAAAGGGAGCTTTATCAATCTATGAGAGTCGCTTTGGGCAGAGCTTTCCAGGCCTTGACTGTAAATCTGGCAGATCTGTCCGACGACATGAAAGGCGATGCTACAACTGCGCTGTCTTCCAGAAAGGAGCTGCTGTCGGAGATGAAAAAGGTGGTAGACGGCAAAATCACCGGCATGAGGATAAAGATCCACGGAGATTATCGCCTTGGCCAGGTGCTGTACACGGGCAAGGATTTCCTCATCTTCGGGTTCCAGAGCAGGCCGGAGCACATCCTGGCAGAGCGGAGGATGAAGCGCTCTCCTCTGGTGGATGTGGCCAGCATGATCCATTCCTTCAGATCGGCCGCCTATAGGTCTCTTATGGACCAAACCTCAATCCGGCCGGAGGATCAAAGGCTGCTTGAGCCCTGGGGGGAGCTGTGGTGGAGGTATCTGGGAGGATTATTCTTAGGCTCCTACCTGCGAACGCTTGGCAGCAAGCTTCAGCCCGAGGAGAGGGTGGAGCTGGAGACTCTCCTAAACCTCTTTTTGCTGGACAGAGCCGTCCGCGACCTGAGCACGAGCCTTGAGAAAGGAGCTAGCCCTGCTATCCCCCTTAGGGTGCTGAAATCTATCATTGCTGGAGGGATGGCTAAAGGTGAGCCGTATCAAGAGGATAGGAGCACTTTACCTGGGAAAGGGCAGGTGTGAGTTCCAGGTCTGGGCTCCCTTTAGCAATAGGCTGGACCTGATGATAGTCTTGCCTCTTGAGGAAAAGAGGCTCAAGCGGCGTTCACGCTGTGATGGACTTCAGCAAAGAAAATATAGAAGTTATGCAGGATGATAAAGACTACAGTACTGAGTGAAATAAGCTTCGAGAATCTTCTGACAGCGATTAGCTTGGGCCTGGGTTCTTAGCGCCGAACGAGTCAACACATATCGAAAAATTTCAAATAAGACAAATGAGCTTTATATTATATGGTCGATGCAAACGCTAACCGCTATATCTGCATCCATGGACATTTTTACCAACCGCCTAGGGAGAACCCATGGCTGGAGGAGATAGAGCTTCAGGACTCTGCCTCTCCATTTCACGACTGGAACGAGAGGATCAACGAGGAATGCTATGCGCCAAACGCAGCCTCTCGCATCCTCGACCCCAATAGATTCGTGATAGACATATCAAATAACTACAGGAAGATGAGCTTCAACTTCGGTCCCACTTTGCTCTCCTGGATGGGAGGAAAAGCGCCGGATACTCATAAGGCGATTGTTGAAGCAGATCGACAAAGCAAGTTCTCGGGTCACTCTCCTGCCATGGCTCAGGCCTACAGCCATATGATCCTGCCTCTGGCCAACCCGAGGGATAAACGCACCCAGGTGATATGGGGGATAAAGGATTTCGAGCGCCACTACGGCAGAGCGCCTGAGGGCATGTGGCTGCCGGAGTGTGCTGTGGACATAGAGAGCCTGGATATAATGGCCGAGCACGGCATGAAGTTCGTAGTCCTGGCTCCTCACCAGCTTTCAAGGTTTCGAAAATTGGGCGAAGAGCAGTGGAAAGATGCTAAAGATGCAGACCTCAGGATGCCCTATCTCTGCAGGCTTCCGTCCGGACGCACCATAAGCGCCTTTTTCTACTTCGGGCCAGCCTCTAGAGATACTGCTTTTACCAACGTCCTGGATAATGGCGAGATCTTTGCCAAGCGAATACTTAGCGAGTTCTCTGGAGACGGTCCCCAGATAGTCAGCATTGCCACAGACGGAGAGACCTACGGCCACCACCATAAGCAAGGCGAGATGGCGCTGGCTTACTGCTTCTATTATCTTGAAACCAATCGCTTGGCCAATGTGACTGTCTTTGGCGAGTATCTGGAGAAGCACCCGCCCACACGTGAGGCAGAGATCATTGAGAGGACCTCTTGGAGTTGCGCTCACGGCGTAGAGAGGTGGATGAGCGACTGCGGTGACAACAGCGGAATGCATCCTGGCTGGAACCAGGGGTGGAGGACTCCCCTTCGCTGGGCTATGGACTGGCTGAGGGATGCCCTGATCCCGATCTATGAGAGAGAGGCAGCCCCATTGCTGAAGGACCCGTGGGCTGCCAGAGACGCTTACATCGACATTCTCCTCGACAGATCTACTGAGAACGTGGTGAGATTCTTCTCCCAGCACGCGACGCGAGAACTATCCCTTAAGGATAAGATAAGAGTCCTCAAGCTCCTTGAGATGCAAAGGCACGCCATGCTCATGTTCACCAGCGACGGTTGGTTCTTCGATGAGGTGTCCGGCATAGAGACCACCCAGGTGATGAAGTATGCTGCCAGGGCCATTCAGATTGCGAAGTACCTGACGGGCGTGGACCTGGAGCCCGGATACACGGATATCCTCCACGGGGCTAAGAGCAATATCCCTGATTTTGGAGATGGCGCAAATATCTACAGAATGTTTGTGAAGCCTGCAGCTGTCGATCTTGAGAGAGTAGTTTCTCACTATGCAATATCCTCCATCTTCGAGGAGTATCCTGAGGCTGCCAAGATCTACAGCTATAGGGTGAAGAGAGAGGCTTACGGTCTTCAAAGGATTGGTGAGCAGAGGCTGGCCATAGGCAAGGTACATGTCCGCTCGGATATCACCTGGATTGAGGAGACATTCAACTTTGCAGTGCTCCATTTTGGGGATCATAACGTAAACGCGGGCGTACAAAAGTTCTGGGGAGACGAGCAGACCAGGATCATGCAGGAGGAGATTAAGGCGGCCTTTGCCAAGGGAGACCTCCCCGAGGTCATTCGATTAATGGACAAGCACTTTGGCTCTCACAACTACTCCCTCTGGCATCTCTTCAGGGATGAGCAGGTGAAAATCTTCGATCAAATTCTAAAGGCACAAATAAACGAGATAGATGAATCCCTGCGAAGAACCTACGAGCATCATGCTCCGGCTATTCTGGTGATGAGAAACCTCGGCCTTCCTCTGCCCGATGTCTTAAATGCCATTGGCAAGTTCATCGTCAACACAGATCTGCGAAAGGTTTTGGAAGCTCCCGAGCTGGACTTACCTGGGTTAAAGCAGGTAGCGGAGGATGCTATGAAGTTCTATCCGGATCTGAACAGGTTTAGCCTCGGATTTCTGGCAGGCAAAAAGATCACTGATCTTATGGAAAAGCTCCAGAAAACTCCAGAAGACCTAAGCCAAATGGAGACCTTAAACAAAATGCTCGAAGTCATAGGGACGCTGCAGCTAGGACCTCATCTCTGGAAATCCCAGAATACGCTCCTCTCTATAAGCAGGAGCTTATACCCTCAGATGAAGGATAGGGCAGACAAGGGAGATGAGGCTGCTCGGAGATGGGTGGAGCAGCTTGAAGCCCTGGAGGCCCATATGTATATGAGGACCCACTGATGCGTGTTCCCGTGGCCACGTACAGACTTCAGTTTAATTCTGCCTTCGGTTTTAGGGCTGCCAGGGAGATTGTGCCTTACCTGGCAGATCTGGGCATATCCGATATCTATGCCTCCCCGATCTTTAGGGCCAGAAAGGGGAGCGCCCACGGTTACGACGTGGCCAATCATTGCGATCTCCATCCCGAGCTTGGGGGAAGGAAGGAATTCCTGGAGCTGATAGGGGCGCTGAAGGAACGGGGGATGGGGCTATTGCAGGATATGGTCCCCAACCACATGGCCTACAGCATTGAGAACCCAATGATCTCCGATATCTTAGAGAGGGGAGAGCGCTCCAGGTATTATCCTTTCTTCGATGTGGATTGGAACTACCGCTCTGAAAGCCTGAGGGGAAAAATCCTTGCCCCTTTTTTGGGAGAGCTTTACATAGATGCCCTGGAGAAGGGTGACATAAGCCTCACCTTTAGCAAGTCTGGCTTTGCCGTCGACTACCATGGCCTCCTTTTTCCTTTGAGACTTGAATCTTATGCCGAATTTTTGGGCCTGGACGAAGGGCATGAAGATCGAGAGTTAGTGGCCATGTTGGTGGCCATAAGAGAGCTGGTTTTACGGGCCGGCGAGAGCCCTGATGATGCCTCAAAGCTGAAGAGAAGGCTCTGGGAGCTTTACAGCAAAGACAGGGCATTCAGAGCGTTTTTGGATTCTCGCTTGAAGGCCTTCGAGGGGGTGAATGGAAGACCTGAGAGCTTCGACATGCTGGACCGTCTCCTCTTGGAGCAGCTCTTTCGCCTCTCCTTCTGGAAGGTTGCCTCTAAGGAGATCAACTACAGAAGGTTCTTCACAATCAACGATCTCATATCCCTCAGGGCTGAGAGGCTAGATGTCTTCAACCATACTCACTCCATGCTGCTCGACATGGTTGTCCGGGGTGAGATAACAGGCATCAGAGTAGATCACATCGACGGCCTTTACGACCCAAAGGGATACCTGGGGCGGCTAAGGGCGCATGTTGGAGATCTCTACGTGGTTGTGGAGAAGATCCTCGGCTGGAATGAGGATCTTCCGGACTGGCCCGTTCAGGGGACGACAGGATATGACTCCCTGAACTATCTAAACGGCATATTCTGCAATATGAGTAATGCTTTTGCCTTTGAGGAGATTTACTCTCGCTTCACAGACCTGAGGGTGCCCTATGAGGACGTCGTCTACGAAAAGAAGAAGCTGATACTGGAAAGGTACATGGGCGGAGAGGTTAATAACCTTGCATTTCACCTCAAGACGTTGGCCGATAAGGACAGGCGTGGGAGAGACTTGACTTTATCGAGCCTGAGGGCGGCTCTGAAGGAGTTCATGATAGCATTACCTGTCTACAGGACATATGCGGACTCTGAAGGCTCAAGCGATAAAGATCGCAATATTATTCAGGGAGTTTTGGAGAAGGCACGCATAAAGCGACCTGAGCTGACCCGGGAGATCAATTATCTGGGGCGTATCCTGATGGAGCCGTCTCGCCTGGAGAACGACGGATCTAAGTGCGAATCAGAACGGAAGTTTGCCATGCGGCTTATGCAGTTCACGGGGCCTCTCATGGCCAAGGGATTTGAGGATACAGTTCTTTACAATTACAACAGGCTCATCTCCCTAAACGAAGTTGGCGGAAGCCCTGAGAGGTTCGGCACATCACGGGAGGAGTTTCATGCTTTTAACGCCGTCAGAGCAGAGCGCTGGCCTGGCTCACTGAGTGCTACCTCTACTCACGATACCAAGAGAGGCGAGGATGCCAGGGCAAGGATCAACGTCCTCTCAGAGATCCCTGACGAATGGGGGAAGGCGATAGAGAGGTGGAGCAGGATGAACGAGCACAGGAAGAGAGATCTAAACGGCAGGCTTGTGCCTGACAGGAACGAGGAGTACTCACTTTACCAGTCCCTCATCGGCACTCTGCCTTTCTTTCAAGAGGAGTATCCTCATTTCCTGGCGAGGGCCAAGGGATACCTGGTAAAGGCCCTCAGGGAGGCCAAGGTGCACTCGGACTGGATGGCCCCGGACGAAGGCTACGAAGAGGCATTTATTGCCTTCTTTGAGGATATCATGGAGCCCTCAACGGATTTCTTCGAGGATTTCGTTGCGTTCCAGAGGAATGTGGCATTCTCCGGCATCCAAAACTCTCTATCTCAAACCCTGCTAAAGATTGCCTCTCCTGGAGTTCCCGACTTTTACCAGGGCACTGAGCTTTGGGACTTAAGCTTCGTAGATCCGGATAATCGCAGGCCTGTGGATTTCAATAGGAGAAGATCATATTTGGAAGAGATCGTGAGGCTGGAGAATATTGACTTGCCAGGAATCGTCAAGAAGCTTATGGCAAAAAGGGAAGACGGCAGGATAAAGCTCTTTTTAATCCATAGGGCGCTTCTGGCGAGGAGTGCGAACTCCGATCTCTTTCGCCTGGGGAAGTATCTGCCACTTAAGGCCGAAGGGATGCAAAAAGATAATGTCATAGCCTTCGCCAGGGTCTACGGGGGCTCCTGGGCTTGGATCCTGACCCCGAGGTTCCCGGCTTCACGGGGAGAGTCGTGGGGCGATACATCTCTGGTTCTTCCCAAAAACGCACCAATGAGATGGAGAGATGGCATTGCCGGAAAGGATATGGCAGGCAGGAGGCTTCTTTTGGAAGAGGCGTTTGAGCACTTTCCTGCAGCCCTGTTCCTGGGAAGTGAGGGATGATGAGAGAGAGCGGCGTCCTCCTTCACATAACCTCCCTCCCATCTCCTTTTGGAATTGGAGACCTTGGACCTGCGGCCTACAGATTTGCCGATCTGCTGGCAGAGAGCAAACAGAGGATCTGGCAGATAAATCCAATCAACCCAACTCTCCTGAAGATGGGCAGCAATCCCTATGACAGCCCATCAGCCTTTGCGGGGAACACTCTTCTCATAGATCCTCTGGGCCTTGTGCAGATGGGGCTGCTGGACAAAAGCGATATCGAAGTCATCCCGCGGTTTCCAGACGGCGTTACGGATTACCAGTTGGTCACGAATTACAAGGAAAAGCTCTTTTTGAAGGTCTACGAGCGCTTCAAGGATTGCGGATTCAAGGACGCAGACGAGAGCTGGAGATACGCAAAGTTCTGCAAAGAGAGCTCAGTCTGGCTGGAGGACTATTGTCTCTTCGTGGCATGCAGGGATCACTACCAGGGGCGGGCCTGGAACAGATGGCCTCTAAGGGTAAGAGACCGGGATGAAGACGTACTGGCCGACCTCCGGCAGACGCTGTGCGAGAGGATAGATAAGGAGAAGCTCCGGCAGTATATCTTTTTTCAGCAGTGGTTCTCTTTGAAAGAGCACTGCAACCGCCTGAGGATAAGGATCTTGGGAGATATGCCAATTTACGTGAGCTACGACAGCGCCGATGTCTGGGCCAATGCTCATATCTTCGATTTAGACAAAAGGAAGAGGCCTCTGACAGTCTCAGGCGTGCCTCCGGATCAGTTCAGCGAGAATGGCCAGCTCTGGGGAAATCCCACTTACCGGTGGGATATTCTCGCGAAAGAGTGCTACTCCTGGTTTATCAGGCGCATTGAGCATAATCTGCTGCTCTTCGACCTATTGAGAATAGATCATTTCCGAGGACTGGTAGCCTACTGGGCTGTGAAAGCGGGAAGCAAGACGGCTTCCAAGGGCAGGTGGATTGATGCTCCTGCCGAGGATTTCCTGACTGAACTTTACAGGCGCTTCTCCTGCCTGCCGGTCATAGCCGAGGATCTCGGCCATATCACTGCAGATGTGAGAGAGGTGGTGTGCAAATTTGAGATTCCGGGAATGAGGGTTCTGGCCTTTGCCTTTGGAGAAGATATAGCCTACAGCTGCCATATACCTCATAACTTCGTGAGGAACTGCGTGGCCTACACAGGAACACATGACACCAACACCGCTCGCGGATGGTTCGAGGAGGCATCCCCTGAAGACAAGGAGAGGCTCTTTTGCTATCTGGGACGGGAGGTTACAGCAGAGGAGGTGTCCTGGGAGCTGATCCGGCTCGCGATGCTCTCCGTAGCCAATACAGTGGTCACTCCAATGCAAGACATCCTGGGCCTAGGGACTCTGGCGAGGATGAACCGTCCCGCAACGACCGACGGCAACTATAGATGGCGGTTGCTTCCTAGCCAGATGGGGCTGGATAAAAGGCTAAGAGAGCTTACGGAGATTGGCGGCAGGGCATGAGCGATTTTCTCTCCAGACGAAACTTTTGACGGCTGTGTATACCAAAAAGCGCTAAGTTTATCCATCAGATGTTCCATCTCGGCGTGTGAATCCAGTTCGTCTGGATTAGTTGGAGGTTAGGTAAAGATGAGATGGAATAGATTACTACTAACAGTCTTAGCTCTCGCATGCATGGCGGCTGTAGCTTGGGCTGCACAGCCCAAGGAAGACCCTCTGGCTTTAGGGTCCTGGGAGAGAATTGTGAGCACAGAGCACACGTCAGAGTACCTGGCAAAGGCCGGCGGCGTTACTCAGGCCGAACTGTACGGCTCCTACTGGAAGGCGGCAGGCAACTGGACATTCGAGCTGAGGGACAACAATAAGATGAGGCCCCTTGGGGATATCGATCTGCGCCTATTCCAGGCTGGAAATGCGCTCTTCGGGACGGGCATATTCAGGGAAGGCTTAAGGCAGCAGCAGGTCACCGCTGATGGCTATGTGGCAGAGGGCAACGCCATGGTCCTGGGCGTTGTATCCCTGGAGGATGTCTACCTCTATAGGCTCACCATCAACAGCAATAACGGCAACACTACCTCTGGCTCATTTAGCATCTTCACGCCAGCCGGAGGCGAGCCAATCACTGGAACTATCTATGGAAGCAGAAACGAGCCCCGCACATTCAGCCCTCTTGATGTTTTTCCAACATCCTAAATGCCTGGATATATCCGGGCTTACAGCTCTTTTTAATCCTCAAATTCCAGGTCACAGCGCCAGGTTTATGGGGTCTCGTCCTAAAAGCAGGCGGCTAGAAAACCAGGCAATCAAAGCAGAGCGGAGCAATCAAAATGAAATACCTTAAACTGTTGTTATGCATGGCTGTTTTTGCCTTATTCGCAATTCAGGCGTGCTCACTGGATGATATGGGTTCATCGGGTACAGGCGGTTACTTGGATACAAGTGATAATTCAGCCAAGCAGGATATAAGGGAGACAATGGGCGGAGAAGGACTGTTCAATCCCGGCAAGAGCAGCTCGTCTCTTGGAACTGGCAAGAAGGCGGCAGTGGCCGTAACCAGGGATATGCTGCCCTCGGCTGCGAATGACGCAGATGCCGCATCCGTCCCAGCAAGTGTTGCAGGCAGATGGTCGCTGACTCTGACCGACAGCATGGACAGGTCGGTCAACCTCATGCTGGCCCAATCGGACGATGCGATCTTCGGCAGGGGATATATGGCCTATGGAAATACGACTCAGGACGTCACTGCGACAGGCGTCGTGTCGGATAAGGTGATCAGCCTCGACTTGCTGACGTTAAGCGATATGAACCTCTATCGCCTGGAGCTGAACTTAGACGGCAACCTGCTGTCTGGCGATTATGTGGCTCACAGTGCCAGCATTGCTCCCTGGACGGGAGGAGCAGAGGGAAGCATTACCTGAGTGTCAAAATTTTTTATCCGATTTTTGTTTGAGAGCCGCAAAGTTTTTAACGTCATCTGTCGACATGCCATCAAGCTTATCAGCTAAGAGGCCTCAGGGCCTGGCTGGTGGCGTTAAAAGAATATATAAACGCCCAGTTTAGATCGGGAAAAGTCGTCCTTAAAGGAGGTTCAGTTAAGCATGAGATTTGCAGCATCGATCCTATCAGCTTTAATTCTAGCAGCATGTCTGGCCGCTAATGCGGTCGCTATTCAAGATCCGGGCACCGTAACGGTTGGCGCTGGAGAATCCCTGGCAGACAAGCTCATCGAAGCGAGCAATGGTCCTGGAGTTATGCAATCTAATACCGGATTCGCAGCCACTCCTGCGGAATCCAAGAAACAGTGGTCAAACAGAACTGGCGTCGATTTTACAATGCCAGAATCTCTTTCGGCCAGCGGCAAAAGCGCCAAGGAGTCCAGGGCCAATGCAGAGGCTACAAAGAGCCAGCAGACAGAGGATACAGCCGATGATACAGCTGATACAGAGACCTCTGCCGCTGAGGACACCGCCTCAACACAGCCCGAGACATCCTCGTCTGGAGCAGCGAGCATAGGAGGCAGCTGGTCCTTCACGCTGGATGAGAGCACTCCCAAAGAGATGGTGCTCACCCTCTTCCAGTCCGGAGATGCAGTGTACGGAACTGGCAGCATAAATACGGGGGACAGCACTCTTGTAGTGGCTGCATCTGGATTGGTGGGCATGGACAGCATGAACCTGGATGTCACATCTATTGGAACAATCGGACTGTACAGAATTGCGCTCGACCTGGATGGCGATTCGGCATCTGGCAGCTATAATGCCTTCGCTGCCAGCGGAGAGACCTGGACAGGGAACGCAGAGGGCGTTAGGTCAGTGGCCCAGTAGAGTTCTCCAATCCAATCTCTTTTCTTGGGGCATCCCAATGTACCTTTTTTAATGATAAGTTCGAAACACCTTCAAAGGAGTAACCTTTAAAGCCTTAAAGCTTAAGAGATATTGTCAATTCAAATTCGGAGGTTTAAGGAGATGGGAATTAAAAGTGTGGTACTAGTCTTGGCTCTGATCGGCTGCCTTGCCTTACCGGCAATGGGCGTTATACCCCTAGGGCCTAAGAATGTCGAAGATTCCGACTTCCCGAAAGAGGGAATGTCTGGCAATGAGATATATACCGAAGTTAGGGAAGGGGTCATGACAGACGTAGAAAATGAAAGCGTGCTGTCTTTCCGGAATGAGAGCCTGTTTTGGGTAAGGGCTGATACTGGAACGAGCCTCCCAGTAGCGAAAGGTGTCAGGACTCCACCTGTGGTGATTCGCGGACTTGGGCCTGCTCCCTCTGCTGGAGTCTGGTCTTTTACTCTGACTGATACCGGAACCAAGTATCTGAATCTGAACCTTCAGCAGTTTGGGGATGCAGTCTCAGGCACCGGCGAGCTGATTGTGAACGGAATCAGGACACCGGTTACGGTGGGCGGAACAGTTCTTGTCGATAGGCTTTCCATGTACGTCATACCTGAGGGAAGCCAGAGCGTCTACAGGTTCAGCCTCATTATCAAGCCTGGATCGATGGACGGAAACTACGTATTAAGCGGTGCAGGCATAGAGCAGCCAGGGGTCGCCTTTGGAAGTTATGTGGCGCCTCAATCCGCCACAGCTGCAGCTTCACAGCAGGCTGGCGCTCAGCAGACTGTCCAGGGATATTAGATTATCCGATTCATCAAAAACGAGCCGCTGGGATATCAGTTCCAGCAGCCCTTTGCTTTTTCTTTTTATTTTGGTCCTCAAAGATGCGGCATGCTGCCGTAGATAATATTATTGCTTTCAATATCGTATGTACACCTTGAAACAAATATCGGAGGTATGGGTATGATCAGAGAACTGTTATCGATCTCATTTCTTCTCTGCCTGGTGATCCAGGCATCATCGCAGGGCTATTTAGGAACAGTGAGTACAGGCACAGGAATTGAGTCCCCAATTACGGTAGGCTCGGGGGCAGCTCCTCAGGGGGCAAGTATAGGAGCCTCTGCAGCTCAGGCCAACCTGACGGGGACCATGTCCCTCAATCTCATTGACGGCGTTGTAAGACAGCTTAACCTGGATATATTCCAGAGCGGGGATCTATTGCTGGGGTACGGCAATATGACTACGCCCACAGGAAGCCAGAGAGTAACTGCCGCCGGATCTCTGACGACAAACGGGATGACGCTCTACATCTCGGCGGTGGATGTGCCTGAGGTCTACAGGCTGGAGATTACAGGATCTGGGGCATCCCTGGCAGGAAGATATCAGGCCTTTATAGCTAACGGGGCAGCCTGGTCGGGGACTGTGACTGGCGTGTCCGACCAGATTCTAAGCTACAAGCCGATGACAACTCTTGGCGGCGGAGCTGATGCGGGCTCCCTGGGCACGACAATAGGCCAGCCTGCTGGTACTTTGGGCACAACAGTAGGTCAGTCTGTTGGAACACTGGTTTCGCCCATTGGTTCGAACAGCCTCGCCAGAAACAGGAGCTTTTATAGCAGCAGTAACGGCCAGACCATCGACTCAGACGGCACAACCAAAGTTACGACCGGTGGTACTACAACTACTACCACTACAGGCGGCACTACCAGCGTATCTTATGGATAAAACCGGAAAAAAGCTAGCGGTACTTTTTCTTTTTTAGGACGAAAGCAGGGCTAATGGGTTATAGTAGTAATAGGGGAGGAGGCTAGGCCCTTTTAAGCCGTCAATCCATAAGTTTTCAATCCCTAGGCCTTCAGTTTCTAAGCCTTCATTCCCGGTCCAAACCTCTTCATGAGCCGCTTCATGTTCATCTTGCCCATGCCGCCCCTCATGCCCTTTATGGCCTTCTGCATGGCCTGGTGAGACTTGAGGAGCTCACGAACCATCTCGGGCGATGACCCGCTGCCCCTGGAGATGCGCTTGATCCGCGATGCAGTTATGACCTTAGGGTCGTCAAGTTCCATTGCCGTCATGGAGTCCATGATGACCCTGTACTTGTCCAGGCGGTCCTTTGTC
>Ga0074195_1002051_pt1 | contig 24534 bp, 23 predicted proteins | sample EPASupsiteHSE623_FD_64525 | JGI IMG/M metagenome (GOLD analysis project Ga0074195, IMG submission 64525) | Bioremediated contaminated groundwater from EPA Superfund site, New Mexico - Sample HSE6-23 | ecosystem: Environmental > Aquatic > Deep subsurface > Groundwater > Contaminated ... | reverse complement strand
GAATGACAGCAACGCCATCCAGTCATCTTCTTCAATCGGTAAAATTTGTTCTCCCATTGCTCACCCCCGTGGGGCGAGAATAGCAAATATCATACGGCATTTCAATGAAAGTTAGCGCTCATGCCCCGGACCCCCTGGATAAAAGGGGCCAAAGGTGGGAAGGGACGGCGGATGGGCGCGGAAATTCGGTCCGGCCCTTCCCCTGTCTGTCCGTCCGGGAGGGTCCGGGAGGGGATGATCCCCTCCCGGCCGCCGGAGGCGCTCTTGTGAACAGGCCCTAGGGGCTGCCGCAGCAGCGGGCGACCTTGAAGGTCGAGCAGGGCAGCGGGTCCACGGCGATGGTCACGCAGCCCGACGGATAGTCGCGCTGGATGCGTCCGGACGGCATCCGGCCGTGCCAGACCCGGCTGGAGAAAACGGCGATGTCGCCGTTGATCTGGACGTAGAACTCGGCAAAGCCTTTGGCGAAAAAGCTGTTGAAAACGTAAACCCCTTCGCGCACGCCGACGAAATCAAATTTCTCAGGCCCCTTGCATGTCAGGATGGCCAGCGCCTGCCGGAACGCGCAGGCCAGCACCGTCTGCTCGTCAAAGGCCGCAGCCCGCGTCGGCGCAGACACGACGACCGCCAGGGCCAGGGCCGTGATCCATATCCCAAGACGTTTCATGTCAGCCTCCCGGGCAGCCGTACGCCGCCCCTCCCGGTACCCATCGTCCCAGACGCGTTTTTCTTTAGGATTGGGCCGGACATGCCCGGCCGAAGCTGCCTTTTGTCGCTAAAACGTCGCCCCGGGTCTACCCCACGGTAACGCACGGCGCGGATAAGCCTGGAAAAAAGTGGAGGCTTCCCGTGCACAACAGGCTTGATCGCAGAGCGTTTCTGAAACTTGGCGCACTGGCCGGCGGCGTGCTGGCCGCCGGAGCCGTGTTCCCGACCCTGGCCCGGGCCGGGCAGCGCGCCCGGCCCCTGGCCGAAGTCGTGGCCATGACGCCGCCGGCCATGGCCGATGCCGCGCCCCTGGCCGGCGCGTCCTGGCAATATCTCGTCGGGGTGGCCGGAACCATCGGCGATCCCGCTGTCAAAAAAATCGTGTCCGACATCCTCGACAACCCGGCCCCCAGTCTGGCCGCCAGACTGGCCGATCCCAAAGACCGCGCCGCCGTCCACGCCGAGCTGGCCGCCAAAGGCTGCCTCAAAGGCCAGACCGTCGAAACCCTGCTGCCGCCCGTCGCCGATCCGGCCAAGGCCGTCCAGCCCTTCCGCTGCGCCCCGGGCAGCGGCTACCAGAGCCACCACGCCTATCCCGGCGGCCTCGTGGTCCACACCGCCGGCAACATGCGCATCACGCTCGGCATCCTCGACACCTACAAGACCGTCTACGGCCTGGAACTCGACCGCGACGTCGCCGTCGTCTCCCAGATGCTCCACGACCTGCACAAACCCTGGGTGTTCGCCTGGGACGCCTCCGGCGCGTCGCGCACCGAACAGACCCTGGCCGGCACCGGGGAACATCACGTGCTCTCCGTGGCCGAATCCATCCTCCGGGGGCTGCCGGCCCCCATGATCGTGGCCCAGGCCTGCGCCCACAACCATCCCGGCGACGCCAAGGACGAGGCCGAAGTGGCGGGCTGGATCACCGCCGCCGCCATCCTGGCCGGCGTCGATCCCGTGGCTGCGGACCTGCTCGCCCCGGACGCCAAAACCCTGCCCCTGCCGCGGCGCATGGAAGGCTTTGTCTGCCACCTCGGCGACCACGACTGGGTGCTGTCCGTGCCGGCCGGCAAATGGTCCATCGCCGCCCTGGCCGATCTGGCCCGGGAACGCTACGGCATCGCCGACGATAAATCCAAGGAGTTCAACGCGTTTCGAAACTACGTGTTCTCCCAGGCCACCATGATGACGCTTTATGAGACCTACGCCGTGTCCGGCAAGGACGGCCTGGCCAAAGCCGTGGCCGCCATCGTCGCCCCGGCCTGAACGGGAAGCTGGGACGCTGCACCTGCGGCAACAGGGCGCTGCCCTGACCCGCCGGGGGGATCACCCCCGAACCCCCTGGAAGGGGAACCAGCGGACATCGCTGCGCAAAGGCGATGCGCCCCTTCCCCCTTTTGCGGAGGGTCCGGGAGGGGATCATCCCCTCCCGGCCGCCGGAGGCATTCTTCTCTTTGTCTTGTCTTATTCCATTAAAATGGATTGATTTCCTGGGTGCGGGTGTAGTGCTGATAGCCGACGCTGGCGCCCAGGCGCAGGCCCACGCCGAAGCGGATGGGGGCCAGGGTGATGTCGCCGGTGCGTTGGTAGTTCATGCCGAAGCCGCCGAGGATATAGAGGCTGCCGTCCACGGCGGGAAAGCGTTGGAAGAGCATATCGGAGTGGTTGAGGCCGTACACCAGGGTGAAGACCTTGCCGGCGTTGACGCCGAGGTCGAATCCCAGGGACGGGCTTTGCCAGTAGACGGGCACGGGTTTTTGGCCCTTGATGAACAGCGTGCCCACGCCGTAGCGGAAGCCGATCACGAGCGCGCCGCCGCCTTCGTTGCCTTTGATGAAGCCGACGGGCTGGCCGAGGTCGTTGAAGGCCCGGGCCACCAATTCGGCCAGTCCGCGCGAGCCGCTTTCGAAAAAGCCCATGACCTCCCGGTTGACCTCGTCCCGGTTGTAGGTGCCGTTGCGGGGCGACGGGGGAGGCGGCGGCGGGGGCGGGGCCATGGATGTCTGGCCGTTGATGGGCGTGCTGCCGCCGGGCGGGGGCGGGGGCGGAGCCGGCTGCCCGTAGGCCGGGGGTGGCGGGGGAGGCGGCGCGTAGGTGGTTTCGGGAGCCGGCGGCGGGGCCTGCCGGACGGGCGTCGTGGTCGGGTCCGGCGGCGCGGAGGCCGGAGCCGGGGCGGATGCGGCCGGCGGGGCGGCAGGCGTTTGCGCCGGCGCGGCCTGGGCCGGGGGAGAAGCCGGCGCATCGGTCAGGGAGCGTTCCTTGAGCGCCTGGGCATTGGCGGCTGTGCCGAAGGCGAAGACGCACCATGCGGCCAGGGCCATGGCTGCGAGGCGGTTCATGGTTGACCTCCGTTTGCGGCGTTGGGGTTGCAGGAAAGGCGGTCGCGGATGGCCGGCAGCATGGCTGCGGCGATGCCGGCGCGGCCGGCGTCGGTGTTGTGCACGCCGTCGGCGGTGTAGGCCGGGGCGTCGCGTCCGGCGAGCGCGTTTCGCAGGTTGACGAAGTAGGGTCTGCCGGCCAGGGCGCGTTCCAGGGCGGCGTAGACGGTCAGGAAGTTGTCGCGCACGTGGGGAAAGGTTTTGCGGCCGAGGATGGTTTCCTTTTCGCTGGCCGCAACCGGGGCCTGGGCCAATTCCTGGGTTTCCACCCAGTACAGCGGTTGCAGGACGAGGAGAAAGCGCGCGCCGTAGCTGGCGCACAGCCGTTCGGCGAAATCGTAGCGTTTGACGGCCAGCTCCACGAACGCGGCCAGTTCCGGGGAGTCCGGGTCCACGGGTTTGGCGGTGTAGAGGAATTTCTCCAGCAGTTCCCGGGTGAACGAGGCGAAGTAGGCGGCGTTGAGCGGTTTGAACAGGCCGACGCCGCTTTTGTAATAGCTCTCGATCACGCCCTGGACGCGTTCGCGGCCCTCGTGGGCGTAGGGCGTTTTTTGCACGGCAAAGTAGTTGGCGTCGTTGGCCCCGTCGTAAAAGACCACCAGATCGGGCCGGATGGGGAACTCGATGAACTGCTTTTGCAGGTATTTGATCTCAAGCAGGGAGTTGAAGGAATTGACGCCGAAGTTGAAGCAGTTGAAGGCGCAGGGCGCGCCCTGCTCGTTGAGGGTTTTGGCCAGCAGGCTTGGCAGGGAGCCCTGGTAGGGGGCGGTGCTGGCGCGCATGGTGGACCCGCCGAAAAACCAGATGGTTTTCGACAGTTCGGGATGGTTTTCGACAATGGCCCCGTTGGCTGTGGGCCACACGCCGTTTTCCATCAGAAAGACGGTGTACGGGTCGTAGACGGCCTTGGGGCCTTCGCGCAGGTTGCCGTAGATGATCCAGTTGGTGGTGGTGATGACGGCAAAGGCCAGGACTTCGACAAAGACCACGGCGGCAAGCGTCCATTTGGCCGTTTTGACGGCCAGGGCAAAAAAACGTCTCACGCAGGCAGGCCTCGGGGCGCGGGGGAGTGCGTCATTTGGGAATTTTCAGGACAACGCCTTCGGGCACGCGTTCGGCTGTGGGCGCGCCGCGAAGCCGGACCGTGGCGTCGGGGGCCATGTCGAGGACCACGCGGAATTTGTCGGGATGCGTGCCCACCCTGATCTGGCGGATGAAGTCGTTGCCGGTGCCGCTGGCGCGCGGCCCGTTGTAGTTCCACGATCCCTCGATGTCGAGAATCATGCGCGGCGGATCGGCCATGAACATCTTGCTGAAGCCGGCCGGGGCCTTGTTGGTCTGGATGAGCAGGACGTACTCGCCGTTTTTTTCCTCGGCCACGATGCGCACCACATTGCCGGCCGCGCCGGCCGGCGTCGGTTTGGCCGGTTCGGCTTTGGCCGCCGGGGCGGGTTTGGGAGGCGTCGCCGGGGCGGCGGCCGCCTGGGGTTTGGCGGCCGGGGCGGCTTCCGGGGTCTTGGCGGCTGACGCGGCCGGGGGCGTCCCGGGGGCGGCTTCCGCCTGTTCGGCCTTGACGGCGGCGGGGTGGGCCTGGGCTTTGGCCGCTTTCTCCGCTTCGGCCCTGGCGGCCTTTTCGGCTTTGGCGGCTTCGGCCCTGGCCAATTTTTCCGCTTTTTCGGCCTCGGCCTTGGCGAGTTTTTCCGCCTTGGCCTGGGCGGCCTTCTCGGCTTTGGTCAGGGGCTTCGGGGGGGCGGCCGGGACAACGGCTTCGACGGCCGGGGCCGGGGCCGGGGCCGCCTGGGGCGCGCCAGCGGGCTCGGCCGGCCTGACGTCGCCGGGCTTGGCTGCGGCCGGCGTGTCGCTGGCGATTTCCGCAAACATTTTTTCCAGGGTCTCGTCGCCAGCGGCGGCCGGGGGCTGGGGCCTGGCAGCGGCGGGCTGGGCGGCCTGGGGCGGGGATGCTGTCGGCGGCACGGCCGGGGCGTTGACCTGGGGTTCGGCCATGACCGACGGGGGCGGGCCCTGGGGCTGGGCCGGCGCGGCGGCAACGGGCGTCGGAGCCGGGGCGGCAGCCGGCGGTGCGGCGGCGGGAACGGCCGGCGACGGCGAGGCGGCTGTCGGCGGCGGCGGGATATCGGCGGTCTGCGGTTTGTTCCCTGTGAAAAGATAGGGCTTTTTAAGAAGGGCCAAGCCCAGCACGACGGTCAGGGACAGCGCCGCGGCGCCTATGATGATCAGCTTGTCGTTGCGAGTCAGGGCCATGCGGCCTACCCCCTGTTGCACTTGAAAAAACCTTTGAACAGTATCGCGCCGGAACGCTACCCGAGCTTGCCGATTCCCTCAAGAGGGAAGCGACGGCCCCGATGGCGTTGACAAGCCGCCGGGTTTTCGTATTTCGTCGTCCAAACTGGAGGCCGGGATGCAAAACAAGGTCCGTTCGGTTCGGGTGCCGCCGGAGATCGAAACCCTCGATCTCTCGACCCTGGTCAAGGAATGCGCCCGGCACCTGCGTGACCTGGAGTCGGCCATGTTGCTCAAATCCCAGGGCAATCCAGAGGCGGCCGATGCGCTCGTCAAGGCCCGGCAGGCTGATCTCGGCCGGCGGGTAGGGCTTCTCGTCTGGGAAGCGGGCAAGCGCGGCCAGGAAAAAAAATAGCCGCACAGCCCCCTTGCCGACCGGACGGCCCGGGACTACTGTCGCAGCATGAAACGCGCCCTGGCGGCATATGCCGCTTTTTTTTTCCTGTCATGCACTCCGGCGGCAGCCCTGGCCGGCGTCGTTCTTGAGGGCGATACCTGCCGGCAGGTGTTCGACAACCCCGGAGCCGAGCAGATCGCCTGCGCCACGGGCTTCCGCCTCGATCCGGCCACCCGGGAGCGGCTGGCCTCCAACACCTTCGGCCTGCTGTCCGATCTGGCCTGTTCGGCCCGGATCACGGCCCGCCGCTCCGAGGTCGTCGGCAAGGTGCGCGCCGGCGGCGACGTGGCCCTGCCGCCCCAGGCCGTCAATTGCCGGCTGGTTTCCGGCGGCGACCCGGTCGACGTCCGGTTCAGTCTGGCCCCGGTGGTGCGGCTCGACCAAGCGGGCAAGGCCGTTGACGCCCGTCTCGGCGTGCGCGACGTGACCGGCATTCCGGAGCCGCTGGCCACGGCCGTGGCCGAGTTTTTGAACAGCGAACCGACGCTTCGCAAAACCCTCGTCAGCGCGGCCAACGAGATCATCCCGAATCTGCCAAAGCGCTGATCGCCTTCCCCAGGGCCTGTTCACAATAAACAAGCGCCTCCGGCGGCCGGGAGGGGGTCACCCCCTCCCGAACCCTCCCGGACGGAAAGGCAGGGTAAGGGCCGGAGGCATTCACGGCTCTGGCGTCCATCCTGCCCGTCTTCACCAAATTCCCGCGCCCATCCGCCGTCCCTTCCCACGTTTGCCCCCCCTTTATCCAGGGGGTTCGGGGGCGTTCACGGAACAGCCAGGCCAAGTCTCTTCACGGTGTTCTTCCGCGCCCATCCGCCGTTCCTTCCCACCTTTGACCCCCTTTATCCAGGGGGTCCGGGGGGAATGATTCCCCCCGGCCGCCGGAGGCCTCCCCCGCCTTTCTCCCCTCCATCTTTTCATCTCATCATCTCCCTCCCCCTCTGGCCCTGGCCGCTGAAAATATTTGTCAACGGCGGGCGGCTGGGGCATGGTTGCGCCAGTGTCCGGTGTTCAGGCGGCGTTCCCTTTCCGACGACAACCCCAAAACCCGGGACGAGCATGAGCGAGAACGAACACGGCGGCGCCAGTCCGTTTTTTTTCACCAAACAGGCCCTGTTCGATGTCAAGCGCAAGCTGTGGGGCTATGAGATACAAGGCGGGGCTGCAGCCTGCGCCGCTCTGGCCTGCTTCGCCGATCAGGAACAGTTGGCCGATTCCCTGGCCACGTCGTCGTATATGGGCGTGCAGCATGCGGTGGAGCGCGGCAAGAAGGTCGTTGCCCCGTTTGACGAATCCGGGCTGCTGGCCAAGGCCCCTTATGCCCTGCCGCCGCACCATGGCGTGGTCAAGATGGTGGGGGGCGTCACCAGACCGGATGAGTTTGTGGCGGCCGCGCGCCAGCTCGTGGCAGACGGCTACGGTCTGGCCCTGGATGCCGAAACGGCCCTGGACGCCGCGCCGGAATTGGCCGGGCTGGCCGACCTGCTGTGTTTCGACGCCGGCGGCAACGCGGACCCCAAGGCCTTTCTGGCCAAGGCCAGGGGGCACAAGGCCGCCCTGCTGGCCGCCAGGGTGCAGGGGCTGGAGCAGTTCGAGGCGCTCAAGGCCGACGGCTTCACGATTTTCCAGGGGCGGTTTTTCAAGGAGCCCGAGATCGTGGCCGACCGCAAGCTCACCTCCCACCAGATGAGCCGGTTCAGCCTGCTGCGGCTGATCGAATCCGAGGACCCGGACGTGGACGCCCTGGCCGAATCCATTTCCGCCGACGTGTCCGTGAGCTTCCGCCTGCTGTCTTATTTGAACAGCGCCGCCTTCGGCTTCCCGCAAAAGATTCAGTCCATCCGCCAGGCCATCATGGTCCTTGGCAGCATCAAGATGCGCAACTGGCTGCGGGCCGTGCTGCTGGCCGACATGGCCCAGTCCGGGGACATGCCCCGCGAACTGGCCGAGCTTTCGCTGCAACGGGCCCGGTTTCTGGAGCTGGTGTCCACGCGCTACGATTTCTGGGATTTCAACCCCGGATCGCTGTTCTTGCTGGGGCTTTTCTCCCTGCTCGACGCCATCCTCGGCATGCCCATGGACAAGGTGGCCGAGCATCTGCCCCTGGAGGAGAAGCTCAAGGCCGCGCTTCGCCGCGACGTCAAAAGCGAATACGAGCCGCTGTTGGAGCTGGCCGAATGCATCGAGGACGCCGATTGGGCGCGTCTGGCGGAACTGACCCGCAAACTCGGTTTCGAGATGGACGCGGTCAAGGCCTGCGCCGGCGAGGCCATGAGCTTCAGCAGCGGTTTTTTCGCCAGCCAGACGGGCGTTCCGAAACCTCCGGAACCGGCCCGCCGCCACGGCCACGCCTGAGGCCTGGCCGGTAGGCCGCCTGGGGAAACCCCGCCTGCGCGCGGTTTCCCCAGGCGCATCGCGTTCGGGCTATTCTCCGTGCGCGTCCGGCAGGGCGGCCACCGCCGCCTTGGCCACGGACAGCCGCACCGTGCCGTCCTCGTAGCCGGCCACCAGTCCGGCCGGCACCTGGATCTCCCGCGCTCCCCACAGATGGCCCTTGCGCAGCACCAGATGGGTGACGCGGCCGGTGTGGGCCTCGACGAGCACCCCATCCACCTTTCCCACCTCGCCGTCCGTGGCCGCCACCGGCTCATGGCCGAAAAGGGCCACCGAACCCTCGGGCGTGGCCGGGCGTTCCACGGTCCAGCCCGATGGGGCCAGCGGCATCCTGCAATGCTCTTTTTGCGCCAGGGCCAGGAAAAACGACGGCGGATAATAGTCGGTCTGGATGTATTCCTTCAGCCCGGCCAGACGCCGGGCGTCGATATTGAGCTTCACGCCGTCGGGACCGGAGGCGGCCACGTATTTTTCGGGCACGAGGCGCAGGGCGTTTGGCGGCGCGTCCTCGCGCACCACCAGATGGGTGGCCTTGCCGTGGGTCGGGTCGATGACGACGTGGGCGATGCGCCCGACAGGCGCATCCGTGGCGCGCACCGGGGCGGAGAGGACCAGATCGACGGCATGTTCGGACATAGGGCGGGGACCTCCGAAGGGTTGGTTGGGGGAATCGGCCGTTTCTTGCCGGAATTCCCCCGTGCGTATAAGATGATCGCAAGGCCGGTCAACCGGAACCGGGGTGATCCGCTCCGGACCGGACGTTGTTCGGCCGGGGAGGGCCATGCTGCTCGTCATTTTGCTGGGAACCTGCCATCTGATCGGCGCGGCGTCGGCCGGCCGGGCGCTCTTTACGGCCCGCTCGCCCCAGGGGGCCATGGCCTGGGTCATGGGCATGATCACCTTCCCCTACGTGGCCGTGCCGCTCTATTGGATTTTCGGGCGCAACCGCTTCCAGGGCTACGTGGCCTCCCGCCGCGAAGGCGACCGGGTGGTGGACGCCCTGGCCCCGGAACTCCACGCCGCCCGCGCCTTTCCCGATCCCCGTTCCCCGGATCTGCCGGGGCTGTTCCCGGTGCTCGAACGGCTGGCCGAACTGCCGTTTACCGCTGGCAACAGCGTGCGGCTGCTGATCGACGGCCAGGCCACCTTCGACGCCATCCTGGCCGCCATCGACGCGGCGACCACGTACGTGCTGGTCCAGTTCTTCATCATCCGCGACGACAATATCGGCCGCCGCCTCAAGAACCGGCTTATCGCGGCCGCCCGGCGCGGCGTGGCCGTGCGGCTGCTCTACGACGAGATCGGCTGCCATGAGCTGCCCCACGCCTATATCGAGGAACTGACCGGGGCCGGCTGCGAAATCTCGGCCTTCAACACCACCCTTGGCTGGCGAAACCGCCTCCAGCTCAATTTCCGCAACCACCGCAAGATCGTTGTGGCGGACGGCCGCACGGCCTTCGTCGGCGGTCACAACGTCGGCGACGAGTATATGGGCAAAGATCCCCGCCTGGGCCACTGGCGCGACACCCATGTCCGCATAGAAGGTCCGGCCGCGACCCTGGTCCAGCTGGCCTTTGTCGAGGACTGGTACTGGGCCACCGGCCGCGCCCCGGATCTCGACTGGGAACTGCGCCACGCCCCGGACGGCGACATGCCCGCCCTGGTGCTGCCGACCGGGCCGGCCGACGACATCGAATCCTGCGATCTGTTCTTCTTTCAGGCCATCTCCGCGGCCACGCGGCGCGTCTGGATCGTCAGCCCCTATTTCGTGCCGGACCGGGAAATCGTCTCGGCCCTGCAACTGGCCGTGCTGCGCGGCGTGGACGTGCGCATCATGCTGCCCCGCAAGCCGGACCACAAGATGGTCTATCTGGCGTCGTTCTCCTACCTGTCCGACCTCGATACCCTGGGCGTCAAATTCTACCGGTACGGCGACGGGTTCCTGCACCAGAAAGTCATCCTCGTCGACGACTCCATGGCCTCGGTGGGCACGGCCAACTGCGACAACCGTTCCTTCCGCCTCAACTTCGAGATCACCCTGGCCGTGGCCGATCCCGCCTTCGTAGCCGCCGTGGAAGCCATGCTGCTGACGGATTTCGCCTCCTGCGTGCGGGTGACCGCCGACGACTACGAGGACCGCTCCTTCCTGTTCAAGACCGGCGTCATGCTCAGCCGTCTGCTGTCGCCTATTTTGTAGGGGGGAGCGGGAGAGAAGGGTGGGAGAAAAGAGGGGAAGATGCCTCCGGCGGCCGGGAGGGGATCATCCCCTCCCGGACCCTCCCGGACGGGAAGGCAGGGTAAGGGGCGGGGCATTCACGGCTCTGGCGGTCGTTCTGCCTGCTTTCACCGGACTTCCGCGTCCAGCCCTCGTCCCTTCCGCCCCATTACTCCCCACTATCCAGGGGGTCCGGGGGGGATGATTCCCCCCGGCCGCCGGAGGCATCTCCCACTCTCCCACTCTCCCGCTCTTCCCTCTTCCGCTCCTACCCGCTGCCCAGGGCTTTTGCTGCGGCGGTGGGGGTGGCGGCGTGGAGCTGGTCGGCCAGGGCGGCAAGCGCGGATTTGACGTCGTCGAGGGGCGGCGGCGTGGGCAGGCAGGGCGCGTCCAGGCTGGCCGGGGCGATGGGCTTGAAGGCCAGTTCCGCATCGAGGCGGCAGGCCCCGGCCATGTCGATGCCGCCGCAGGCGTGCTCCTGTTCCTGGCGCACGGGGTCGAGGGATTTGGTGAACTGGAGCACGTCGGTGGGGCACTGGCAGGCGTTGACGGCGGCGATTTCCTCGTTGAGCGCGTTGGCGGTGGAGACGAGGTGTTCGTAGCCGGGGATGCGTCCCATGCGTCTGGGGTCGCGGGGGTCCGGGGCGTAGCCGCCTTCGTTGTAGTTCTCCAATTCCTGTCGCAGGTCATCGTAGGCGGCCAGGACGGCCTTGCGGTAGCGGCCGGCGGCGGTCAGGCCCAGGGGGCGGCGCAGGCGGGGCCGGATATCGGGCTGCTGTGGAAAGGCGTCCAGGGCCGGAAGGTCGAAGCCGAGGCCGGCCAGGAACCGGTCGCCGGCCTCGGAGCCCAGCAGCAGGGCGCGGAAGGCCCGCCAGCGGGCCAGGGCCAGCGCTCCCTGGCGGGCGACTTTTTCGCGCAGTCCGGGGAAGGCTTCCAGGCGTTCGTCAAGGCGGCGGCGACGGGAAAAAAAGTTGTCCGCCATCTCTGTCAGCAATTCGCGTTTGAGGTCGTCGGCGTAGTCTGTTCCAACCGTCATGGCATGCTCCGCGGCGGCTTTGCGCCTTTTTTGCCTCTACCCCCTGGGCCTTGCCTTGGCAAGGCAAGGTGGATCATGACAAACCCGGGTTCTTTGGGCTAGAAGGGGTTTGTAATCGGCATTCGGTCCAAGGGCGGGCCGCAGTGCAAGGAGGTGCGGCCATGGATGGCGATTCCCCGGGCATGGAGGCGATGCGGGCCGAGCTGGAGGCGTTGCGTCGCCGGGTGGCCGAGCTGGAAGCGCAGCACGGCGAAGGACTCACCACCGAGCTTGCCCTGCGGCAGAGCGAGGAACGGTATCGGCGGCTCCTCGAATCCGTGACGGACTACGTGTACACCGTCATCGTGCGCGGCGGCGAGCCGGTCTCGACCAGCCATGGCTACAACTGCGTGGCCGTCACCGGCTACACGGCCGAGGAATACCGGGACAACCCCCTGCTGTGGCTGACCATGGTCCCGGACGAGGACCGGCCGGTCGTGCTGGAGCACGCCCGCCGCCTGCTCGCCGGCGAGGATGCCGGCCCCATCGAGCACCGCATCATTCACAAGGACGGTTCCGTCCGCTTTGTCGGCAACACCCCGGTGGTGCACCGCGACGCCAACGGGACCGTGGTGTCCTATGACGGCATCATCAACGACATCACCGAGCGCAAGCGGGCCGAGGAGCTCGTCACCCGCCTGTCCATGCACGACGGCCTGACCGGGCTGCCAAACCGCCTGCTCTACATGGACCGGCTGCGCCAGACCATCGCCCTGGCCGAGCGGACCGGCGACCGGGCGGCAGTGTATTTCATCGATCTCGACAAGTTCAAGCAGGTCAACGACGAGTACGGCCATGAGGCCGGCGACGTGGTGCTGGCGGCGGTGGCCAAGCGGCTGCTGGCCTGCGTGCGGCGTTCCGACACCGTGGCGCGGCTTGGCGGGGACGAGTTCGTGGCCCTGACGCCGGGCATCGGCGCCGCTGAAAACGCTGCCGCCATTGCCGAGAAGATGGTTGTGGCCATGCGGGCGCCCTTTTCGGCGCTTGGGCGGATCTGCCGTCTGGGAGCCAGTGTCGGGGTGGCGCTTTTCCCGGACGACGCGTTGCGGGGCGGGGAGCTGCTGCGGCTGGCCGATGCCGCCATGTACGCCGCCAAGAAGGCCGGGCGCAATGCCTGGCGGATGGCCGGCGATGTCCGGGGCGACAGCGGCAAAAAAAAGCCGGACTGAGGCCCTGGGCCTGCCGGGCGTCGTCTGGCCCGGGTCAAACAGCGGCAGCGCATCGGGACAGACCAAAACGTCGGACGGACGCCGGGCGGGCCGGCGGCGAAGCGCCCGGCCTCAGACGATGCTGGAATGGCTGTCGCGCAGTTTGCCGACCAGAAAGCCGATGGCGATGCCGAGGATGCAGCTGCCGATGCAGCTGACGCCGAAGATGGCCACCAGATCATTGACGTCGCCGATGATCCTGCGGCCGAAAAGGATGTGGAAAAAGCCGTAGCCGACCCACAGGATCATGCCGGCGTGGAAGCCGAAAAACAGGCCGTCCATCATCCGGTCGTGCACTTCCACGGACTCGATGTACTTGTAGCAGATGAGCTGGGCCACCACGCCGAACAGGGTGATGGACCCGAAAGAGGCCAGGAGCTGGATGGTCATGGCCACCACCGTGGCATGCCAGGGGTCGCCCTTGCGCAGGGACACGATGATGCCCGGCAGAAGGCTCACGACCCACAGGCCCACGATGCCGAGGCCCTGATGGCGTCTGACCAGGAATCGCACGAATCTTTCCATCACGTTTCGCATTGCCCGCCTCATGTCCGTCCGGGTCCGCCCGGCCGGCGCGCCGATCGACCCTGCCGCCGGCCGGGGAAAAATCCCGGCCTGTCGCGTTGTCAAGCGCTGCGGAAAACGTCATACTGGCAGGCAGCATAGAATGCAACGCGTTTCCCCACGCCGGCCAGACCACGGCCGGCCGCGCTTCAACCCGACCAGGCAGCATGGAACAGCCACGGCACATGACCGACGCCACGCGGGCCCGACCGCCGCGCATCCTCATCGTGGACGACGAGCGCATCAACGTCGAGACGCTGGCCCGGATGCTGCGGGAGGCGGGGTTTGAGGCGTTGTGGGCCGGATCGGGGCCCCGGGGGCGCGAAATAGCTGCCGCCGAACAACCCGACCTCGTCATCCTCGACATCCTGATGCCCGGCGAATCAGGCTTTGAGACCTGCGCCCGGCTTGCCGCCGATCCGGCCACCTGCGACATCCCCGTCATCTTCATCTCCGGCCTCGACGACATGGGCAACAAGGTCCGGGGCCTCGAAGCCGGGGCCGTGGACTACGTGACCAAGCCCTTTTCCCGGGAGGAGGTGCTGGCCCGGGTCAAGATCCATATCCGCCTGCGCCGGGGCCTGCGGGCGCTTCTGGCCGAACAGGCCGCCAAACTGGCCCAGATCCGCGACGCCCAGCGCGCCATCCTGGTCGTCCCCGAGGACCTGCCCGGGGCGAAATTCGCCGTGCGCTGCATGCCGGTTCTGGAAGCCGGCGGCGACTTCTACGACGTCTTCGCCTGGAGCGATTCCGTCACGGGCTATTTCGTGGCCGACATCTCCGGCCACGACCTGGGGGCCTCCTTTGTCGCCTCCTCGCTCAAGGCCCTTTTGCGGCAAAACGCCACCCCGCTTTTCTCGCCGGTGGAGACGCTCAAAAACATCAACAGCGTGCTGTCGGGCCTGCTTCGCGACGGCAAGCACCTGACCGCCGCCCTGGTCTATGTCAACCGGACCCGGGGCCGGCTGACCATGGTCAATGCCGCCCATCCGCCGGCCATCCTGGTCGGGGCGGACGGGCAGGCCTGCCGGCTGGCCGCCGAGGGCGACGTGCTCGGCGTGTTCGAGACCGTGCAGCTCGGCCGGATCGACCGGCCGGTGGCGGCCGGGGACCGGATCTATCTTTTCACCGACGGGCTCGTCGAACGCTTCGGCTGGGACGCCCGGGGACGCGGCCAGGGCATGGACGTTCTTGAGGCCGCCTGCCGGAACACGGCCGGGCTCCCCCTGGATATGGCGGTGGCGGCCATTGCCGACGCCCTGGCCGGCCCCGGCCGGCCCCAGGACGACGTTGTGCTTATGGGCATCGAGGTATGACGGCCATGTTTGAAACGCAGTCTTTCCCCGGCGGCCGGACCTTCCGCTTCTCGGCCAACCTCAGGCTCCTGGACCGGGCCGTGGAGGAGACCGTCGGCTTCATCAAAAGCCGCAATGTCGCGGGCAGCCTGTTCGACGTGAAGCTCCTGTTGCGCGAGGCGCTGCTCAACGCCGTGCTCCACGGCAGCCGGTGCGATCCCCTGCGTTCGGTCAGCCTCGAAGTCCGGGCCGCCGAGGGCCGGCTCACCCTGACCGTGACCGACCAGGGGCAGGGCTTCGACTGGCGCGCCGGCCTGTCCACCCAGGCCCCCCCCGAGGCCGTCAGCGGCCGGGGCCTGACCATCCTGACCCTGTACGCTGACGACGTGCGCTATAATGCCGCCGGCAACCAGGTGGTCCTGACCAAGGCCGTCAAAGGCCTGCGGGGACCGGCCGCCGCCCCCGGCCATCACGGGGAACCAAGCACCCGGAGGGAATGCATGCCCGACATCCGCATCGAGGAAGGCCGCACCGTCCTGTGCCCGGCCGGGGACATCGTCGCCTCCGTGGCCGATGAACTGCGGGCCCGGATCAAGGAGATCCTCGGCGAATACCCCGGCCCCCTGGTCATCGATCTGTCCCGGGTCGAACTGGTCGACTCCGTGGGCATCGGCCTGCTGATCGCCGCCCACAACACGCTGGCCAAAAAAGGCGGCCGTCTCGTCCTGACCCATGTCAACGCCGATCTGGCAACGCTGTTGCGCACCATGCGCCTGGACAAGCATTTCGCCGTCGAAACGGTCTAGGCCGCGCCAGGGGCAACTGTCCTGCCCGTCCCGCCCGTCCCGCCGCAGCCGGACGGACAACCCTCCACGCCGGAGCCGCCATGGACCAGATGGACGATGCACTCATGACCCTGTTCGTGGAAGATACCCGCGAACGCCTCGGCGACATCGAATCGGCCCTCATGGACATGGAACGGGCCGGGGCCGGCATCGACGGGGAACTGGTCAACAAGGTTTTCCGGGCCGCCCATTCCATCAAGGGCGGAGCCGGATTTCTCAATCTGCGCAATATCCGCGATCTGGCCCACCGGCTCGAAAGCCTCCTGCATCTGGTGCGAAACCGCGAGATGGCGCCCGACGCCCGGGTCGTCAACCTGCTGCTGGCCGGCTTCGACCGCCTGCTGGCCCTCGTCGAATCCGTCGCCGCCAGCGACAGGCAGGATATCGGCCAGACCCTGGCCGATCTGGCCGGCCTGACCGACGAGCACCTCACCAGCGAACAGAAAGCCCAGGCCGCCGCCGTCATCCCCGTGGCCCTGCCCGGCGGCGAGGTCGTGTTCTCCGAGGATGAACTGAGCCTGCGCCAGGCCGTCTCCGGGGGCAGGAACCTCTACCTCGTGGAGTACGATCTCATCCACGACGTCCAGGCCCGGGGCCGCACGCCGTTTGACGTCATCAGCACCATGGAGGCCAGCGGGCTGATCGTCGGCTGCCGCATGGAACTGGCGGCCGTGGGCGATCTCGGCGACCCGCCGGTCAACCGCATTCCCTTTTACGTGCTGTTCGCCTCGGTCGTCGAACCCGACATCGTCGGCTACCTCTTTGCCCTGGACGTCGGCCGCATCCATCCCGTGGTCCTGCCCGAACCCGCTGCCGCCGCCCTGGCCGGGCCCAAGGGGCCGGAGGGCGCGGACGCGGCGTTCGGTCCCTGGCGGCTGCGTTTTGCCGCGTCCGGGGCCGTCCTGTCCCTGGACGCGGGGGCCGCCCCGGACGCGGCGGCCGCCCGGGAGGCCCTGCTGGCGGCCCTGTCCCGGGGAGACGGCCTGGTTATCGACTGGAACGCCGCCCAGGCCGTGGATCTGGCCGCCGTGCAGGTGGTGGTCGCCGCCGCCCGGGCCTTTGCCGCCCGGGGGTTGGCCTTCGGCCATGCCGGCGGTCCGCCCCGGGCCCTGGCCGACGTGGCCGCCCGGGCCGGCATCGATCCCGAAGCCCTGGCCGCCGTGGGACTGCCGGCCGACGTGCTGTTCGCTTCCTAAGCCCCTTCCCGGAGGACCTGGATGGTATTTGACGCCGAGACCCGCGCCCTGTTCCAGGAAGAAGTGGTGGAAAACCTCGCCGAACTCGACGGCGCGCTGCTCGAGCTGGAAAAAACGCCGGACGATCCGGCCCAGGTCGCCCGGGTGTTTCGGGCCGTGCACACCCTCAAGGGGGCCTGCGACATGTTCGGGCTGACCCGGGTGGTGCGGCTGGCCCATGACCTGGAGTCGCTTTTCGACCACGTCCGGGGCGGCTGGCGGCGCGTGGGCAAGGAACTGCTGGACGCGGCCTTTGCCGCCAAGGACCGGTTCGCGGCCATGCTGGCCGAGGGGGCCGGCCCGGAGGCCGGGGACGATCCGGCCCTGGCCGCGCGTCTCAAGGAACTGCTGCGCACGACGGACATGCCCGGCAGCCCGGATGTCCCGGCCGCGCCGGCTGCCGTCGCCCCTGCCGGCCTGGTCCATTCCTGGCGCATCCTCCTGGCCCCGTCCGATCCCGGCCATCTGGCCAAGGCCGATCCGCTGGCCCTTTTTGACGAGCTTCGGGGCCTGGGCCGGCTGCGGCTGCGCTGCGATCTGTCCGGCCTGCCGGATCTGGCCGATCTGGCCCCGGACGATTGCCGGCTGCGGTTCGACATGGTGCTCACGGCCGACGCCGCCGCGGTGCCGGACGTCAACACCCTGCGCGACGTGTTTGTTTTCCTGGAAAACCCCGGCGACGTCCGCATCGCCCCGGACGACGAGGCGCCGCCGCCTGTGGCCGAGGTCCCGCCGCCGGCGGAGAGGCCGGCTGCCGCCGCCTTGCCGGCCCCGCCGCCGGCCGCCGCCATGGCCCCGGCCGCGCCCGCCGGCCGGCCGCCGGCCGGGGAGCCGTCCGCGCCGGACGGCGCGCCGGCCCAGGCCGCCGGGTCCGGACGCCGGCCGCCGGCCAGAAAGGAAACCATGCAAAGCCTGCGCGTGGACGCCGGCAAGCTCGACGATCTGGTCAATCTGGTCGGCGAGCTGGTCATTGCCCAGGCCCGGCTCACCCAGCTGGCCTCGGGGCTGGGCCACGCCGCCCTGACCGGCGTGGCCGAGGAGATCGAGCGGCTGTCCAACGAGCTGCGCGACAATACGCTGGGCATCCGCATGCTGCCCATCGGCACCACCTTCAGCCGGTTTCGGCGGCTGGTGCGCGACCTGTCCTCGGAAATGCGCAAATCCATCGAACTGGTCACCGAGGGCGGCGAAACGGAACTGGACAAGACCGTCCTCGAGCAGCTCAACGATCCCCTGGTGCACCTGCTGCGCAACAGTATCGACCACGGCATCGAACCGCCCGGCGAACGCCTCGCCGCCGGCAAATCCGAATCCGGCGCCATCATCCTGTCGGCCAAGCACGCCGGCGGCGAGGTGGTGCTCTCGATCGTCGACGACGGCCGGGGCATGGACCCGGAACGCATCCGGCATAAGGCCGTGGAAAAGGGGCTTGTCCCCCACGACGCCCGGCTTTCCGACAGCGAAATCTTCAACCTCGTCTTTCTGCCCGGCTTTTCCACGGCGGAAAAGATCACCAACGTCTCGGGCCGGGGCGTGGGCATGGACGTGGTCAAACGCAGCATGGACGCCCTGCGCGGCAAGATCGACATCCAGAGCGAGCCCGGCCGGGGATCGCGCATCACCATCAGGCTGCCGCTGACCCTGGCCATCATCGACGGCCTGCAGATCAAGGCCGGCGAGGACCAGTACATCATCCCGCTGTCCCTGGTGGAGGAGTGCGTGGAACTGCCGCGCGAGGGGGCCGGGGCCTCGGGCCGGGGCCGCACCATCCATCTGCGCGGGGAAACCGTGCCCTATATCCGGCTGCGCGAGGCGTTCGGCCTGGCCGGGCAGCCGCCGGCCATCGAGCAGGTGGTGATCACCCGGTTCGAGGGCGAACGGGCCGGCATCGCCGTGGACCAGGTCATGGGCCAGCAGCAGACCGTCATCAAAAGCCTTGGCAACTACATCGGCAGCGTGGCCGGCATCTCCGGGGCCACCATCAACGGCGACGGCACCATGTCGCTGATCCTCGACGTGCCGACCCTGGTCGCCTCCGTGCGCCGGGCCATGGCCTGATTCCGTTTCTGCTTCAAAAGTGAAACTGATATGAGACATGGAGCCTTGATATAGTTGTATATTTTTAAAACACAACTGACGTTGTGTTTTAAATGGGTGTGAGGCAACTTTCGACGGGGGCGGCGTCTCGCGGGCGACGCCGGCCGCCGCATTGACCCGGGCCTCCGGCCTGGATACACTCGTCCAACATTTTTAATGGGGCGCAGGCGCTATGGTTACGACGAAAGACCCTTATGCCATCTTCACGGATTTCATTGCCCGCAAGAAGCTCAAGATGACGCCCCAACGGCGGCAGATCCTCGACGTGTTTCTGGCCGAGGAAGGCCATGTCACGTCCGAGGAACTCTACCAGAAGGTCAAGCAGGACTATCCGTCCATCGGACAGGCCACGGTCTACCGCACCCTCAAGCTCCTGGCCGACTCCGGACTGGCCAAGGCCGTGGAATTCGGCGACGGGGCCGTGCGCTACGAGATCCTTTACGGCCAGAGCCACCACGACCATCTGATCTGCGAGGAATGCGGGGTCAATGTCGAGGTGGTGGACCCGGCCATCGAACGCCTGCAGGTCGAGGTGGCCAGCCGCCACGGCTTCAAGCTCACCGCCCACAAGCTCTACCTCTACGGCATCTGCCCGGATTGCCGGAAGAAACGGGGCGAACCCGAAGACCTTCCGACAAGCGCCGGCGCCCCCGCCGCCGTCTCCGGCGGCAAGGCCGGCTGACGCCCGCCGTCCGTTTGCCTGGTTTCCTTCCCGGGGGCCGGCGGCGGCTCCGGAGCGGACGACCCGTGCCCGGACAGGACGGCCGGGGCGGGCTGCGCCCCCCCCTCCCGCGCCGTCAATGACGGCGGCGGCCCGGCAGCCTGCCGCCCCGCCTGTGCGCGCGGGCACGGAAACCTGCCGGCCCGGATGCTGAGACGTTGCGAAAGTTCCGTTTACGCGCGCGGAGACCTGTCGGGGATGGTTCGTCGCGGGGATGTCAGGGCGTCCCGGACCCTCCGTCCCGGCCGTTGGCTGCCGCTTCGTCCGTCCCCGGCCCGCCGGGCCGGCCGGCGCATTCGGCAAAGACCCGCTCCCGGCAGCAGGCGCACCGGGCGGGATCGAGCCGGGGCACGATGCCGGCGATGGCCGAGGCCTTGTCCCGGAACACGTTGGCCTCGCCGATGCGGGCCAGACAGCCGCCCCGGCGCAGCAGCCCGCGCACCTCGGATTTGAGCGAGCAGAAAAAGATCTCCCGCCCGGACAGCCGCAACGATCCCGTCTCGTTGAAAATCATGTGGCAGCCGCCGGCATCGATGAAGTTGATGCCCGAGCCGACGATGAGGATGTGGCACTGCTCGCGGCTTTCCTCCACGATGCGGTGCAGTTCCTCGGCGATGTGGTTGACCGCGCCGAAAAAGATGGAGCCGTCCAGACGCAGGATCTTGAGCTGGGGGCACTCGGGCAGGTTTTTGCCCCGGGTGTTGACCAGGGACCGGGCGGCCGTGGCCGGGTTGGGGGCCAGGGTGATGAAGTGGGGGTGGCTGGTGCGGCGCAGATAGAGCAAAAGCGACAGCATGACCCCGGCATAGATGGCGAATTCCAGGGCCACGAACAGCGTGGCCAGAAACGTGGCCGCCAGCACCCCGGCCTCGGCCCGGTCGGTCTGCAGGATGTGGCGGATGGCCCGGATGTTGACGAGGTTGGCCGCCACCAGCACGATCACCCCGGCCATGGCCGCGATGGGCAGATAGGCCGTCACCGGGGCCACCAGCAGCACCACCGCCGCCAGGAAGACGGCCGAAAACACCGCAGCCAGGGGGGTTTTGCCCCCGGCGTCGAAGTTGACGCCCGTCCGGGTGAACGAGCCCGACGAGGCATAGGCCGAGAAAAAGCCGCCCACCATGTTGGCCAGCCCCTGGCCGATGAACTCCTGGCTGTTGTCGATGAACTGGTTGGAGCGGACGGCCACGGCCCGGGCGATGGATACGGCCTCGGCCAGCCCCAGCATGGCCACGGCCAGCGCGCCGGGAAAAAGCACCCGGAAGGTGTCCAGGTCGATTTCCGGCAACGACAACGGCGGCAGGCTGGCCGGCAATGCCCCGACGAGTTTCGCCCCGTGGGCCGGGCCGTCGGTCAGGTGGCACAGCAGGCTGCCGCCGATCAGGGCCAGCAACAGGGCCGGGGCCCGGGGCCGGAACCGCCGGACGGCCAGGGCCAGGGCCAGGGTGGCGGCGGCGATCAGGGCCACATGGCCGTTTACGGCCGGAAGCTGGCCGGCAAACGACGCCCACGTCTCCAGAAACGTGCCGCCGCGCGGCAGGGTCACCCCGAAGAAATGTCCGAGCTGGCTGGTGGCGATCAGGATGGCCGCCCCGGCCGTGAAGCCCGTGACCACGGAGTGGGAAACGAAGTTGACCACGCCGCCGAGCCGCGCCGCCCCGAGCCCGAGTTGCACGACCCCGGCCAGGACCGTCAGGGCCAGCACCAGCCGGATGTATTCCACCGTGCCCGGTCCGGCCAACTGGCTGACATTGGCGTAGACCACAAGCGAGATGGCCGTGGTCGGGCCGGAAATGAGGTGCCGCGACGAACCGAACAGCGCGGCCACGATCACCGGGACCATGGCGGCATACAGGCCGTACTGGGGCGGCAGGCCGGCGATGGCGGCAAAGGCCACGCCCTGGGGCAAAACGATCACCGCGCCGGTCAGGCCGGCCCAGGCGTCGGCCCGCAGGGTGCGGCGGTTGACCAGGGGCCACCAGCCCAGAAACGGCAGCAGCCGCGACAGGTTCTTGGCCACGACCTCCAGCCGTCGGGGGGGACGGGGCAGTTCGCATTGCTCCATGAGGCCTCCCGGGCAGGAGAAAATTCTGCCCGGCGCCATGATACGCCGCCCCGGGGCCGGGTCAAGACGCCGCCCCTTGCCAGGGGCGGACGCGTGCTGTATTTCTTGGGCGTCATATCTCCATGGACGGAGACGGTCCCGATAGCCGGGACCCGGCGGGCAGGCAGGCCCGCAGCTTCGGGCGCAGCGTCGCCCGGGAGTGCCTCATGACAGCCCGACCGGCCGTAAAGGCCTATCAGCACGAAGCCGCCCGGCTCGACCCGGCCGAATTGCACGTGGCCGGCAAGACCATCCGGCAGGATGCCGGCCTTGTCCTTGGGCCGCTTGCCGTGCGTTTTTCCGCCACGGACTACGAATTTTCGCCCACCGCCTCCCCCGCCCCGACCCCCTTTGCCGACGTGCTGGACACCGCCTCGGTGACCACCGAACTGGCCGACGTCCTGCCGCCGGCCAAGGCCGCGCCAAGCCTGCTGCCGCCGGTGCTGGCGGCAGCCAGCTATACCCGGGAAGGGGGACGCGTGCAGAAGCGGGCATGGATACGGGAACGGCGGCGGGGCGCCGCCCCGGACCCGGCCGGGACAACGTCCCGGTCCGGGGCCTCGTGACCATGGGCCGCTAGTGTCGCGTTCTCAAAAAAACATACCTGTTTTTTGAGAATATAAACAACAAATCAAGATTGTTGTCTCATGAAATACCCTGACGGGAATTCGCGAACGCAACGCTAGGGGGACGTGGGGAAGGGGTGGTCCGCCCCGGGCAGCAGGGCCTGGGACCGCAGATGGTGGGCGATGGTCCAGGCCAGGACGCCGCTGGCCGCCTCGTTGGGATGGCGGGTCGGGTCGCCGGCCAGGGACAGCAGCGGATTGGCCAGCGGGTCGGCCACGTACAGGCAGGGGATGCCGGCCTTGTAGGCGTGGACGGCCAGTTCGCCGACGCGGGTGACCAAGAGGAATTTCGCCCCATGTGCGGCGCTGGCCCGGGCCATGGCGTCGATGAGGGCCTCGCCCATGGCCTCGGCCTCGTCGAGAACGGCCCTGGGGGGCGGCTCCTTGCCGACGAGCTGTTCCCGGCTGACCGCAAAGTGGAAGACCGTGTCCCGGGCCAGCAGATAGGCCCGGGACACGCCCGACAGAAAGCGGTCGGCGTCAAGCCCCCACATCCGCAGCCTGTCGTTGTTGGCCACCGGACAGTTGGCCAGGACAAGCCCCCCGTCCCTGCGCACATACCGCGGCTTGCCCATGCCCCAGACCTTGTCGCGCAGATGGCGCAGGTCGGCGTAATGCGGCACGTAGACCATGACCAGATCGGGCCGGTACCTGAAGCCCTCGCGCTCGAGCAGCAGCAGTTCCTGGTCGATGCCGTAGCCGGACACGCCCATGTTCACCACCTGGGTTCCCGGCAGATAGCCTTCGAGCAGGGCGGCAAAGTGGGCGTCGGCCGGCACGCCGAAGCCGAACGTGTGGGAGTCGCCCAACAACACGATGCGGTACGTCCCGGCCGGCTTGTCGTAGGGGATCTCCGGACCGCGCAGGCCCTTGGCGTTGATGGCGTATTCCACCGGCCGCCCCGTGGCCTTGGAGACCGAACGCGTCCCCGGGGCCAGGGACCAGCCGTAGGTTTCGTCGAAGCGGGAGATGTCCTGGGGCACGACCATGCCCCACGAGGTGTCGATGAACCGCCAGGTGAGCCGGGCCGCGCCTTCCACAAAAAGCAGCAGTCCCAGGATGTAGAGCGCGACGAAAAGAAGCCGCCGCCGGTTCCCCGGCGGCGCGCCACGGCCTGCCTGCGTGCGGGAAGCGGCGGCCTTGTCGGCGATGCGCGTTATAAACACGATACCTTTTTATGCACAACAGTGTCGGGTTGGCGGCCAACAGGCCGGGCACGGCTGACCGGTCGGCCGGCGGCGGCATCCGCCTCTTTGCCGCCTCGGGCGGTCCCGGCGCAGCGGCCGGACAGGGGCGTGGCCGCCGCCGCGTTGCCAAGGTCGGACATAGAACAGCCGGGCGGCTTTTTCAAGCCGGCCGACCCGATTCAAGACCGGCCGAAACGGGGCAGGATGCCGCCCACCCGCTGGCGGTAGGCCCGGTATTCGTCGCCGAAAAGCGCCAGCAAATGGGCCTCCTCGTGGGGAATGCACAGGCGGTAGAAGACCGCCGCCGCCACCGGGGCGCAAAGGGCCAGCAACGTGCCCTGCAAAAGCGCCAGCCCGGGCACGATGCACCATATCCAGGCGGCGTAGAGCGGGTGGCGCACCACGGCGTAGATGCCGCGCGTGGCGAGTTGCCGGGCGTCCACCGCCTTGTAGATGGAAAAGACGCCCAGGGCGTAGACGACAAGGCCGAGAAACAGCAGCGTGCCGCCGCTGGCCAGAGCCACGCGTTCGGGCACGAGGCGATCGCAGAAGGCCGAAATAAGAATGGCGTCGTAAAGCGCGGCCAGCAAGGCGTACAGGATGGTGGCGCGATAAAGCGTTGTGCCCATTCCCCAGCGGTTCATGGCCTCACCTCCGAAGGTCATGGCCGCATCCAACCAAAAATGCGCCGTCTGTCAAGCGGGGCGGCCGCTTTGTCTCCTGGGCGGCTTGACAGAGTGCCGATCCGCCTTCACTGCGTCCTGCCCGGTTGATGCCGTGGGCATCGGAGCCACCGGCGGATGTCCCACCGGCTGTGCGGCCGCAAAAAAGGCGGCCCCGCAGAGGGGCCGCCCAAGATGTCGCCAAATTTTATAGAATCCCTCCCCCGCCTCGCCGCAAACCAGCTCCTGTCGGGGGGACCGGGGGGGATGCTTCCCCCCGGCGGTGTCCGGGGCCGCGCCCCGGTTTTCTGTTCTCGCTTTCTTCTCCCCGTTTACCCCGCAACGGCCGCCTTCACCTTGGCGAAGGCCTCGTCGATGCCGGCCGGGTTCGTGCCGCCGGCCTGCGCCATGTCGGGACGCCCGCCGCCGGAGCCGCCGACGGCCGCTGCCGCGTCCTTGATCAGGACCGGGGCCGTGAAGCGGCCGTGCAGGTCCTTGCTGACGGCCACGATCAGGCTGACC
>Ga0074195_1002049_pt1 | contig 24551 bp, 34 predicted proteins | sample EPASupsiteHSE623_FD_64525 | JGI IMG/M metagenome (GOLD analysis project Ga0074195, IMG submission 64525) | Bioremediated contaminated groundwater from EPA Superfund site, New Mexico - Sample HSE6-23 | ecosystem: Environmental > Aquatic > Deep subsurface > Groundwater > Contaminated ... | reverse complement strand
CCCCGAGGTGTACAGAGACGTACATCGAGGGTGAGGCCCGGCTGAAGAGCCGAGGCCGAACGCCATCTTGCGACCGCGACGAAGAGGAGCGGTCATATGCAAGATGGCCGGAAGGCGACGAGTTCTGACACAGCAGACGGGGCGCAGATGGGGGATCAGGGGCAGCAACACGTCTTGACGCCGACCCAATCAGTTGTACTTCCCCATGAGACGCTGTATGCTGACAGTGCTGGAAACCCGAGGAGGCGGTGCGTCTCCGATGGCAGCTTCAGGATGCGGAAGAGGTCCAAGCGAAAAGTCGGTCCTCGGCCATGACACCCTCGGGATACTTTGTGGAAGGACGGAGCGGACCGTGGTAGATCTCGTTGAGCGCGACGTCCTCGTCCGGAAGGCATCGGGGTAGATGGGGCGGTCACCAGTCATCCTGGGTCCATCGGACCTCTGCCCGGCCGAGGGCGTCCTAACGACCCCGGTTGATGAGACTCGCGAGCGGACGGTCCTTCTGCTCGGGTCCTTGAACGTCGGCAAGACCACGCTCTTCAATCGACTCTGCCAGAAGAACCTGGAGGTCTCCAACTATCCCGGAACCTCCGTGGCGATCGGGAGAGGCACGGTCTCTCAGTTCGGCGCTCCGATTCATCTCATCGACACTCCCGGGATCGAAACCATCGCACCCGCGTCGGAAGACGAGCGGATCACGCGGAGCCTCCTGCTTCAGGAAAAGCCCGACGTCATCGCGCTGGTTTGCGACGGCCGAAACCTCCAGAAGTCGCTTCTCCTCGCCTGCGAGATCGCGGAGTACGGGACGCGGTTGGTGCTCGACATCAACGTGATGGACGAGGCTGCCCAGCGAGGGATCGAAATCGACGACAGAAAGCTCTCCGCGCTGACGGGCCTCCCGGTAACGCTCACGGTGGCAACGGAAGGAAAGGGTGTGGACCTCTTCCGGAAGGCGCTCCCACGAGCTCGGCTGCCCCTTCTGCATGTCACCTATCCGGGCAGGATGGAATCCGCCATTTCGCTGATCGGTAAGCTCCTGCCGGACACGGCGCCGTTCACGCGCGCCATCGGCACGGCGCTGCTCTCGGAGAACCACGAGGTGAAGCGGCACATCGTGACTCGGTTCGGAGCCGAGACGGGCGACCAGATCGATGGAATCATCAAGACGCTCCAGACCACGTTCAATCGGCCGACCGCTTCGGTCATCCTGGAGTCGCGCATGCAGGCCGTGGACCGGATATTGTCGGAAGTGCTCACGGTCTCGCCGCCAAAGACGCTCCCATTCTCCGACACGATGGGGCGGTGGATGCGACAGCCGCTCACCGGCTTCCCCATCGCCGCGATGGTCGTCCTGGGGATGTATCTCTTCGTAGGTCGATGGGGAGCGGGGACTCTGGTCGACCTCGTCCAGCACCGGCTCTTCGACCTGACGATCGTTCCGTTCATCCAGGGGCTCCTCACCGGAGCTCCTCACTGGATCGGTGACGCCCTCGTCGGGCGATTCGGACTCGTGAGCCTGGGGCTTTCGCTCTCGATCGGCGTGGTGGTCCCTGTCCTGATCACCTTCTTTTTCGCCTTCGCAGTGCTCGAGGACAGCGGCTATTTGCCGCGACTTTCGGTCCTGTTCGATCAGCTGTTGCGCAGGATCGGCCTCACGGGAAAGGGCGTTTTACCCCTGTCGATGGGCTTTTCGTGCGTGACCATGGCGATCCTGACGACTCGGATCCTCGAGACGAAGCGCGAGCGGATCATCTCGACCCTGCTCCTGGTCCTGGGGATCCCTTGCGGCCCGGTCTTTGCTGTCACGTTGGTCGTGCTCGCGGGGCTTCCGATTGCGGCCTCCGTGACCGTCTTCGGGGTGATCGCCATCCAGATCGCGGTCATCGGATTTCTCGCCAACAAGATCCTTCCGGGGGGATGCTCCGATTTCATCCTGGAGCTTCCCCCGATCCGTCTTCCCAAGTTTCGCGCGCTCGTCTCGAAGACCGCGTGGCGGACTTGGTGGTTCGTGAAAGAGGCTCTGCCGTTTTTTCTGGCTGCAACGTTCACCCTGTACGTGCTCGATTCGATCGGGGTTCTGGCTTTCATCGACAGAGCCGGAAAACCGATTCTGACCGGACTCCTCGGCCTTCCCCCACAGAGCACCGAGGTCGTCATCATGTCGTTCCTCAGGAAGGACGTGGCCGCGGGCCTCTTGGGCCAGTTCTTCGCGAGAGGGGTGTTCGACGGCGTCCAGGTCGTGGTGTCGCTCCTGCTGATCGCTTTTCTGACGCCTTGCGTGAATGCCATTGTCGTGATGTTCAAGGAGCTCGGCTGGAGGATCGCGCTCTCGATCATGGGTTTCCTGATCTCGTACGCTTTGCTGGTCGGTGCTGTGGTGAATTTCGTCTGCCGGCTCTTTAACGTGACGTTTTCGGGATGATCGGAGGTCGGTTCGGGCAAAGGGGCGTCGAGCCGTCAAGGGAAGGTCGTCGATACCAATGTGGAAGACGTTCATAAAAAAGTTTGGCCAGACGACCAGGTCCGTGGTCTCCTCTCTTAGGCCTCGAACCCGGAAGAACCCCAGGGCTTCCCGTGAACACGGCCTCGTGAAGGTCTCCAGAGCGTCCGTGGCTCGTCTGTGGCGACTTCTCCACTCCGATCACCAGAAGAGTCCTCCACGCCCTTCCACATCACGCCCTTCCTCTTTGTCGAAGGAGGACAAGCGTCTGTCCGGAGGACTCTCCGGAGTGTTCCGGTGGATGGGGCATACGCTTAAATCGCTGGGCCGATCGATGACGTTCCGGCGAGCGGCATTGCTGACGATCGAGGCTGAGACTCCTCCGCCCGAGGACGCGTTGCGCGCCCCCACGATCGAGGAGGTCTGCGGCGGTCGGATCCTCAGGCCCAAGGGCCGTATCGCGGAGGGACTCCCTCCCATCCGAGTTCGTTGGCTCCCGATGACCACTGTGTGGCAGATGCTCGATTCGAAGGGTTGTGAACCCTCGACGCCGAACTCCGCCGTCTGGGAACAGGCCATGCAGATCTCGGACATCCTGCGGCAGCTGGAGATTGACCCCCTCCGGATCGGGATCGATGGACTGCCCGGCTGCGGCAAGCGCTCGCTCGCGTCCGCGCTGGCCTCCCTGCTCGAGATGCGATGGAAAACCCTGGAGGACGAGGAGCTGGTCACGCGGGGCGCCCTGGACGAGTCCGGCACGATCTACGAACACCACCGTCTGTTCCGGACGCAGGACGTGGAGGCGTTTGACGTGATTATCCACAGCGACGAGCCGGTCAAACGCTCGTGGTCGCGTTTGTTCGACAGGAAGCTCGATACGGTCACGGGGATCATGCTGGATCACCGGAGACTCCAGGAGATCGGCGGAGTCGCCTTCGAGGTATGCGGAGGAGAACAGCTCGCCATACCCGGAGGCGATTTTGTGGTCAAGGTCAAGCCTCCGGGCGGATTCCGTGCCCGTGAGAACATCATGTCCCGGCTTGCCGCCAAAGGGCTCGATGGGGCCAACCTCGGCAAGGAGGAGTCTCTGTTTCTCCTGGTCTGTGGCCGTCGTCCGGAGGGCGTCAAGTCCTACGTCCTGGGGCCGGCCCGCGCCGACTCGCCGGTCGGACGGCTCATCGCCGGACTGGTCGATGCGCCCGAACCCTCGGCTGCCGTTGCGTCACACCCACCAGCGCCCGCAGGACCTTCGATGTAGCCTGATTGAGGCTCTCCCGAGGAGGAACGATCGGACATGGCCGTCTGGAATCGTCTCTGGAAAGGGGTTGGCCACGCGGCCGGCGCATTCATCGCGCCGACTCGCCGCCGGCTTCCCAAGAAGCGGAAGAGCGCCTTCTCCAGGTTCCGGAAGTTTTTCTGGTGGGTGGGAAGCGGATTGAGGCCGATCACTATCATCGGCCGAATTTCCGGGCCGGCGACCGGAAAGCCGAGTCAAGGCTTTCCGGCATCTCATCCCGACGCGGCCTCCAGGATAGCATCGGATGCCTGCTTGCGGGACCACTGTTCTTCTGTGTCACCGCCCGTAAGGTGTCAGAAACCCTCCGTGCCGACACGGATCGAGACTGTGGCAGATTCAGTTATAGACCTCGTGACGGAGACTCGATCGAGATCCTACGGGCGGCCTTCTTTGGGTAAGCTCTGGCGTATGCTCGAGACCGCCGTTCGCGAGGACGCTCCGGCTCCCGGGTCAGCCGCCTGGATCCAGACGCGATGGATCGATTCGGTTTTGCGCCGTCGACAGATCCGGCCGAGCCGGATCGGGATCGACGGACTGCCCGGCAGCGGCAAGAGCTCGCTCGCGTGCGCCCTGGCCTCGGTCCTGGGAATGCGGTGGAGATCTCTCGATTACGAAGACCTCGAATCTCCGGGACTCCTGGACGAGACCGGGTTGGTCTTCGAGCACCATCGACTGCTCCGAACCCAGGACGTGGACCGCTTTGACGCGATCGTCTACATCGACGAGCCGATCGAGCGTTCGTGGTCCAGGGTGGTGGACAGGGGACGAGGCATGTTCCTCGGGCTCATGCTCGACTACAGGAAGCTCAAGGCGGTCGGCAAGGCAGCCTTCGATCTTTGCGATGGTGAGCGGATTACGGTCCCGAAGAGCGACATACACCTCAAGCTCAAGCCTTCAGGGGGGTTTAGGGTGATGGAAAACCTGACAGCTCGGCTGCGGGCTTCGAGGCTCGATGCAACCGGTGCGAACAAGGAGGAGAAGCTTCTTCTTCTGATTTGCGGCGAGCGACAGCAAGGCCTGAGGGCCTATCTTTTGGGCCCGACGCGCATCGCCCAAAGGTTCGTCCGTCTGGTCGAATCCCGGCAGGTCGCTCCTTAACTTAAGCCCTCCGGGCTCCAGTCCGGCGTCTTAACTCCGGACTCCGGGGGAGCCGCGGGTTCAAAGGGGGTCTTTAGCCGATCCAGAGCCCCTCCAGGCGAACCTGGAGCCCCTTCGACGTGTGGTTCAGATAGTTCAGCAAACCGCTGTGCCTCCACTGAAGCATGCACATCTCCGGTTGGAAGAAATAGCGCATTCCGATCTTGAGCTCGCACCGGCTGTCTTGGACGAGACCTTCGTACGCTTCCGCGCTGTAGAAGCCGATGTCCCTGAAGCCCTCCTGCCGGGGCCTCAAGGGGCCGGTGATGCACCACGTCATGACTCCGGTGCGCGGGTCGACGTCCATGACCTCGCCACAGTGTGTGACAGGACAGCCACAGCTCATGCCGAGAGGTCTACCCACCAGCACTTCCCCTTTGCGGATCTCCATCTCCCGGGTCAGCATCGGATTGTGGGGCACGATGATCTCTCGTGGTCCGGGCTCCTCAGGAAAATGCTGGAGGACGAAGTCGAACTCACGGCCCAGGCTGTCGCGCCACTCGGTTCGAGAGCTGGCCATGGAAGACTTCTGGCATTCGGAACCGACGCACGCGTGACCGTTGCCGGACACGATCGATGCGTCGCCCCGCAAGGCGCATGTCTTTTGGGTGGGGACGGACTCTCGTCCTTGCTGCCTGCCAACGGGAAGCGCTGACTTGGTGTCCAAGTGGATGCAGCGCTTGACGAGACCGGGATCTTGCTTGAGCCGCTCGTTGAATCCGTCACACGTTGGGTACCCACAAAGGCCACAGTCGAGACCCGGCAACTTCGGGACGACAGACTCTTGCACTTCTGAGCTCCTTTCCTCAGTCGGGGACCGGTTGAACGGCCGGTTCCGGACTCATTCTCCCCGGTAGAACATCTGATTCTCCAGAGGTCTTACCACGCCGAAGTGGGCTCGCCAGCCGATGTCCTTCTTCCCGACGCAGATCGTGCACGTGCCCACGGGGGGATTTCCGCGAAGCTGCATGGGCTGTTTTGCGTCGGGTGTTGCGAGCACTCGATCGACCAGAGGGTCGATGCCGATGCCGTACAGAGCGTTGACCTCCCGGATTGTAACTCCCGGGGCCACTTCCATGATCCGTGCGCGGAACACCTCGCGCTCGGCCTGGGACACCCGGTCCACCTTGGTGACCACGGCGACGTCCGCGAGCGAGAGCATCGGTCCGACCTTGAGCGGCAGGTTCATACCCGACGTTGCCTCGATGACCACCACTCCCAGCCCCTTGTCCACGTAAGGCGAGCACCTGAGACACAACCCCGCCGTCTCGACGAGCAGAATGTTCGCGTCTTCGCGTTCGGCCCATTCCAAGGCGTCCCCGAGTACCATGACGCTGCAGTGATCCGGGCAGAGCTCGCCCGAATAGACCTTGCGCGTCGGAATGCCAAGCTCCGACGCCAACTGCTCGTCCTCCTCCGCGTACTGCACGTCCAGCTTGAGGAAGGCGACACGATGCTCGGCCGCGAGCAACCGACGCGAGAGATGGCGCAAGACCGCGGTCTTGCCCGTGGTGGCCGGGCCGGCACAGATCACGAGTTTCATGACAGACCATCCAGTTCGTTTCCGAGGATGCGGTACCCGTGCCGCAGCCGATCGCGCAGGGCGGCCATCGCGTCATCGAGGCGCCCGACTTTGTGCGAGAATGCACGCTCTCCCACGTCGGTTCGCAGGAAGTCCGACACGCGCCCGCCCTTCATCACGATGCGTGAGTCCGAGAGGAGCGCGATGCGGGGGTCGTGGGTGACGAAGACGAAGATCTTTTGGTAGCGGCGCAAAAGCTCGACGGCTCGCGTGCGATGGATCCCCGCGTTTTCCACTTCGTCGAGTAAAACGATCGGAGTGCTGCAGATGATCGCGGCGTCAGCAATGAGGAGCGCGCGCGTCTGACCGCCGGACAGCTCGGTCATCCGGGACTCGCCCGCCAGAGGCTCTCCCGTGAGCTCGTTCGCGAAGGATATCGTCTCCTCCAGCAACCGTCCGATCTCGTTCTCGCTGCCTCCCCGCACGCGCGCATGCGTTTTGAGAAACGCGTCGACCGGCAGGTCAGAGAGAAATGTCGTGTGCTGGGTGATGAGCGCGACCGGGTTGCAGGAAGGGTCGTCCCGGTACGCCAACGGGGCCGGTTGTCCGTCGAAAAGGACGCGCCGCCCAGAGGGCGTGTTGCCGTCGGCGAACATCTCGATGTCGTTGATGAGCGTCGTCTTGCCGGACCCTGTCGGGCCCACGATGCTCACGACATCTCCCATGTTGAGATCGATGCGGTCCACGAGGTCCGGAAGCCCGGCTTTCCCGTGTCCTCCAATGAGAGTAATCCTTTGGACCATGATCGTTACAGCTCCACGCGACCGGATCGAGTCGACCTTGGCACGGCGCGCTTCGATCGATTAATCCGACTAATTGAGTCAACTAAGTACCATTTGGAATGACGAGCTGTCAACCGGGAACAAACGAGAACAAGGGGGATGACCGAGAACAAGCGCGAGTGGGGCTTCATCGTCCCGTCCGATCGAGCTCCAAGGCCAGTGATGCCAAACGGATCGCCGCGTCGTCCGGCCGGAGCAGATAGGCAGACAGGCCGCACTGCCGTTTCCCGTACGCCATCAAGAAAGCCAGCTCCTCCAGGTTCATACCCTCGGGATCTTCCCCCCGGCTCACGAGGGCGGTCGCGAGGTTCTCCAATGCCCGGAACCCTTGAACCGGTCTGATCTTGGCAATCAGGTCGCTCCCACGTATCCGGATGGGCTCCCCATCGCAGGCAGCGAAGACGATCTCGCCCACCGTCTTCAGCTTCTCGAAATCGACCACGGAGTCCAAGAGTCGTCCTTGGCCGCGGGCCTCGATATTGTGCCGGGATACCTCGACGGTCGCGTCGATGTAGACGATGACATCGAAGGCGTCCACGTCTTGCGTGCGCAAAAGCCTGTGATGTTCGTAGACGGTCCGTTCCGTGGCGAGCAAATCGGGTTGGTCCAGGTCTCCGTAGTCGAGGGATCTGTACCCCAGGCCCAGACGGGATGCGAGTGCTCGAGCCAGGGTGCTCTTTCCGCTTCCGGGCAAACCGTCGACTCCGATGCGGCTGATAGTGGACGCATGCTCGCGAAGCCACAGATCGAGGGTCGTCACCTCTCTCTCAACGGCTGGGATCCTCGACGAAGAGGCTTGGGCCCACCGGGATTCGAGGACGTGTGAAATCGTATCTCCCGCCAGTCCGGAGGCGATCCGAGGGATTCGTCGTTCGAGCAGGCCTCCGGAGCACTTCAGAGCCGTCCCCAGAGAAGGTCGTTTTCGACCGCGTGCGGATTTCGCCGTTCGCTTAACCCCTTTCCACGCCGATGACGTCACACGGCGCGAGGCTCTCCCCAGCACGAACCAGATCCGATCCCACATTTTCGATCCCCTCCTTCGCCGCGCGTAAAAACGAGCACGAACGAACGGTTGTACCCGTTCGGATCACATAGACCAAGAGGCTTCCGTTCTCGAGAACAATCGGCCGATCCCCATGTCTCCATGTTTCACATGAATCTTCGCCACGACGACCCGAGACCCGGGCGTTGTCCACCGTGGGCGAGTTGTCGCGCGGGTCATCGAGACAGACATTCGGACACCTCCGTGTACTCCGCTTTCAGGTTTTCGATCATCTTCCGATGACGCCGTTTGAAATACTCCCTGAGGCCAAGCCGTTCCTCGCCCTCCTGCTCGGCCCCGCCTCCTTCCACCAGGCTTTTCCGGATCCCTTCCAGCACTTCTATGAGGTCCTTCTTCTGCCCCTGGGCGGTCGACGCTTTGTACGCCTTGTCGAATCCGCACGCGATGAGGAGAAGAAGAGGATCAACGAGGCAACCACGAGTTTGGCCATAGGCACGTTGACGACTCCAGGGCCCACTGTCTCGATTCGAACCCCACGGGCACCCGGTCTCGAACGACGTGGTCGAGCGAGCGGCAGCATATCTCGGCGGAGGGCCAAAATACCAGTTCCTACTTTCCTATAGGAAAGTAGACAATTTTCGGTCTCCGGGAAGGAGCCGCGCAGGCCGGGCCGGGGAACGAGCCGGAAGGCGCCGGACGATCACACCCCCCGGACCTCCGGCGGAGGGAGCGGCCGAAACGAGGTCCGCTCCAAGCCACCAGGACTGGGGTGGTCGGGGGATCGGAGCTGCCCGATCGTTTCCGGAGAACATCGCAGCCAGAGCAAGAATCACGAGCGCGACGGCCACCAGCGGGGCAGCTCCGCTCTTGTGGAACAAGCCGGCTGAGCCCTGTCGCGTGCGTGGCACTTTCGTTATCGTCCCGACACCGGGACTTTCCCTTTGGACTGCATCTCCTGCAGACATGCGTGAAGGCCAGCCTTGAGATTTCGCATGGTGACGAGTCCCGACAGATCCACGCCGAGTTGGACCAGCGTCTGTGCCACGGCCGGGCTGATGCCCGTCAGAATGCACTTTGCCCCGATGAACTGCGCCGCGAGGGCCATTTTGATGAGGCGATTCGAGGTCTGGGTGTCCATTGCCTGAACTCCGGTCACGTCGAGGATGACATATCGAGCTTGACTGTCCACGACCTCTGATAGCAGCTTGGCCATCATATCCGCGCTGCGATTCGAGTCGACCTCTCCGATGATCGGCAGAACGAGGACGCTATCCCAGATCTTCAGGACCGGCGCTGAGAGCTGACTGATGGCCACGGCCTGGCGCTCGATCGTTCGGAGTCGCTCCTGCGCTTCCTTGGTGGCTTGGCGCTGCTCGACGATGGGCGTGCCTGTGAAAAGAAGGGCAAAGATTTCGCCATTCTCGTCGCGCAAGGGACCGCCGGTTGTCTTGACGGGAACGAGTTGGTCCCCGAGCATCGGGTCGTGCTCCACGACGATCTCTTTCCCCTGGGCCACCTGGGCAACGATGTCCTCGATGCTGGCCTGAAGCTCGGGCGAGTGGGTCCACCACGGGATGTCGGAAAACTTCCGCCCGATGACCTCGTCTCTGGTCAGTCCGATGCTTTTGAGTGGCACCCGGTTGCAGAAGGTCAAGGTCCCTTCAAGATCCGTCACTCCGACGAAAGTGGGCATGTTGTCGAGGTAGAACTCCTTCAGCTGGCTCTCTCTCTCGGCTTTCACCAACGCGGTCACATCACGGCTTCCGCAGATGAGGCCGTCCTGACCAATGCTCCGGAGCGACACCCCATAGGTCTCGAGCAAGACCGTCGTCCCATGGATCGTCTTGAACTCGAGGATCAAGCCGCAAAAGGACGTTCCGTCCGCCATGGCTGCCTGCAGCGTCCTCTGTGCCGCTTCCCGTTCCTTGTCCACCAGAAGATCGTAAACACTCGTCCCGATGAGGACGTCAAGGGACTGCCCCAAGAGGGCTGTCGCTTTCGGGTTGGAGTAGACGACACGACCCTCCTTGTCCGTTTTCCAGATCCATTCGGGGGTGATCTCTGCGAGAGCCTGCAGATGTTCCGAACTGGTGGATGAAAGAGGATTCGAAGTCATCGCGGTCTCCGATCGTTCGTCCCGTGGAGCATCACTTGTGTGAGTCACTCGCAAAACGTTACTCTTCTGTTCGGTCAACAAACTGCCCGTGTCTTAAGACCGCCCGGCACCGGACCAACGGCGACGTGTCATCTTGAGCGGCCCGTATCCTTCTGATAATCCCTTTGTTGTACCCGACAAGGGGAGGGATAGTCAATGGGCTGTTCTCAATCCCGGGCACCTTCGAGAATCGATCAACAAACGACTGGTCGGGCCGTAGTCTTTGCGTTAGTATGATGTTCCATCTGAAACGGATTTTTTGGGTGGAGAGTGTTTCGTGGAGAGAGTCTTGTCGAAAACAGTGCCGAACACGCCCGGCCGGAAGTGGACGAAGGAGGGAGAGACTTGGAGAACAAGCAGAACGTTTACAGGGGCATGATGAATGGGGTCTCCGATCGCGCCGTGATTCTGCTCGATCGGGACGGCAACATCAGAGAATGGAGCCGGGGGGCGGAGCTGATCTACGGATACTCCGCCGGAGAGGTGCTCGGCAAACACATCGGAATTCTCCATACGCCGGAAGATGTCACCGAAGGTCTGTCGTCCCGGGAGTTTGCGAGCTCTTCCGCCAGCGGTTGTTTCGAAGCAGAGGGATGGCGCGTCACCAAGAGCGGTAAGAGGTTTTGGAGCGGAGTTGTCGTCACGCCCTTTGGCGAACCGGACGCGTTCGTCGGGTTCTTGAAAGTGGGGCGAGACTTGACCCGGGAGCGCGAGCGCGAACAGTCTCTTCAAAGGGCCCGTGATGAGATCCGGGAGCTCTCCACTCCAGTGATCCGTCTGTGGGACAACATTTTGGCTCTCCCCATCATCGGCACCTTGGACAGCATGAGAACACTGCGTCTCACCGAGAACCTTCTCGAAAAGATCCGAACCGAAGAGGCTGGGATCGTGATTATGGACATCAGCGGGGTTTCGGCCATCGACACCCAGGTCGCTCAATACCTTCTGAAGACGATTCAGGCGGCCAGGCTCATGGGGGCGGACACAATCCTGAGCGGATTGCGCCCTGAAACAGCCCAATCGATGGTTCAGCTAGGCATAGAACTCGGCAAGATCAAGAGTCGAAGTACCCTTCACGATGCTTTGAAGCTCGCCTTTTCCATGGGGCATGCCGATGTGAGCGATCTGTCCTTCAGTGGTGGTGCTCCATGACGGAGTCTCCCGGAGGAATCATCAAGATCGGATCCAACCTGCTGGTCCGGCTCGATGGCGATCTCGACGATGAGATGGTGAACAGGCTGGAGAGCAAAATCGTGAGCGAAGTGGAGAAGACCCACGCCCAAGGCATGCTCATTGATGTGAGTGGCTTGACATTGGTGGATTCGTTTGTCGCCCGGATCATTGCCCGGATCGTGTCTCTGGTCCGGCTTTTGGGAGCGGAGACCGTCGTGGTGGGAATTCAGCCCGCGGTCGCCATCACGCTCGTCGAGCTTGGGGTCCGCTTCCACAACATCACTACCGCCCTCAACGCCGAACAGGGGATGGAGCTCCTTGAAGGGCTCAAGTCCCAGTGACGCGATGAGCGATGATCTGACAGGTGTCGAGACCATCTCGGTGCTCGACGAGCACGACCTCATCCGAGTTCGGCAGACGCTGCGTGAGCATGCCCGCAGGATCAAGATGGGGCTCGTGGAAGAAACCAAGCTGATCACTGCAGGGAGTGAGTTGGCCCGCAACATCCTGAAATACGCGGTTCCGCCCGGCGGCACTGTTGTGATTCGTCACGTCCAGAACCAGGGCAAAAAGGGGATCCACGCCAGCTTCGAGGATCATGGCCCGGGGATCGCGAAGATAAACGAGGCCATGATGGATGGGTTCAGTACGAGTGGGAGTCTTGGCCTGGGTCTCCCTGGAGCGCGGAGGCTCGTCGACGAGTTTCAGATCGAGTCGAAGGTCGGTTCGGGTACCCGGGTGGTCGTGGTCAAATGGACTCGTTGAGCCCGGGCAGCTCGTCCCTGTGCCCTATCATGGCGCTCGAGGACATCGGCTCTCTTCGGCGAGAGGTCCGCGAGGCGATCGAACCGGCGAGGCCCTCCCAGTCCGAGATGGGAAAGATCGAGCTGGCCAGTACCGAGCTCGCCACGAATCTTCTCCGACACGCAAATCCTGGTGGGTACATCCTGTTCAATGTCCGGCCGCCCGGGACAGGGTTTGGTCTGGAACTGCTGAGCGTGGATCGAGGACCGGGAATCTCGGACTTCCGGCGCTTTCTTGTGGGGGAGATGGGGGGCTCGAATCCTCTGCCTGCTGATGTGCCGCTGACTGCGCCCGCGCGGTGTGTGTCTCCTACGGGAAGTCTTCCGACAGGGGGCATTACAGAACGCGGAGGACTGGGAATCGGGCTTGCCGCAGTGAGACGACTCGCCAGCGCTTTCGACATGTACTCATCGAGTCGAGGGACAGTGATCCTGTCTCGATTTCTGCCCGAGAATGCACCCTCTCCAATCGCCGTTGTGCGCTTGGGGGCCGTGAACGTGCCGTTGGTGCCCCAAGAAGGCTCCGGCGATGGTTGGGCAGTCAAACAGGACGGGGATCGACTCTACGTTTTGGTCGTGGATGGCCTTGGACACGGGTGCCTGGCCCGGCAGGCGGCCGAGGTGGCATGCGCCACGTTCCAGCGTGAGAAGTCTTACCGCGTGGAAGATGTCGTTTTGACCGTGCACGAAGCCATGCTCAAGACCCGCGGTTGCGCGCTGTCGCTGGCCTGTATCGACCTGGCCCACGACGAGGTTTCGTACGTGGGGGTGGGCAATGTGGAGGGACACCTCATCCTCTCGGGCAAGAGCCACGGTCTTACGGCCTTGAACGGGACCGTGGGAATCGTCAATACGATGCCGCGCGTCAAGACGTTCCCGTACCCTTGGGGGCCCGGAGCCACGATGATCCTCCATACCGATGGAGTCCGGAGTCGGTTTCTGCTGGAGACCCACCCAGGCCTTCTGGAGCACGATCCGTCCGTGATCGCCGCGGCCTACCACAGTGATCAATCGAGGGGTCACGACGATGCGACCGTTGTGGTTGTGCAGGATGTTCGGAAGAGGTCTTGATCTTTGAGCGAGCTGGAGAATCTCCCTGTCGATGAGCGCCATATTCTCCAGCGGCTGGAGCGAGAGCTGGAAGCCGCAAAACAGGAGATCCGGCTGCTTCACATTGAGCTGAGCGAAACGAACGCGGGCTTGATGGCGATGCACAAGGAGCTCGAGGGCAAGACCGTCGAGCTCGAGAACAAGACTGGTGAGCTCGAGAAGAAGAACGCCGCGCTCGAGGCCGCCAACCATGAACTCGAGGCTTTCGCGTACTCGGTCTCCCACGACCTTCGTTCGCCGCTCGGCCACATCGGGTCGTTCGTGGGACTTCTGGAGAAACACAGCGGCGCAAGTCTCGATGAAGAGGGCCGTCAGTTCATGCGTTGCATTCGCGATTCGACCCACCGGCTAAGTGTCTTGATCGACCACCTCCTCAAGTTCTTCCGTCTCGGTCGGGCGTCTCTGGTTCTTGGCCCGACGCACGTGGGCCGGCTTCTCGAGGAGGTGTTGCGGGATTTCGAGTTCGAGACCCGGGGAAGAAGGATCGAATGGACGATCCATGAGCTGCCCGTGGTGGAGGCCGATCCGTCGCTCCTGCGACTCGCCTTGATGAACCTGATTTCCAATGCGATCAAGTACTCCCGAGGCCGCGATCCTGCACGGATCGAGGTGGGCTGCCTGTCGGGCGGTTCGGATGAGCGCGTCGTCTTTGTTCGAGACAACGGGGTCGGGTTCAACATGCGACACAAGGACCGTCTCTTCAAAGTGTTCCAGAGATTGCACGGCGCGGCCGAGTTCGATGGGATAGGGATCGGCCTGGCCAACGTGCACCGGATCGTCGTCCGCCACGGAGGCCGAGTCTGGGCCGAGTCTCAAGAGGGGGGCGGCGCCTGCTTCTACCTTGCGCTTCCCGCCAAACCCCTGTCCCCGTGAGTTCAACTCGGGGAGTCGCCGGGGCGTTCCCCTGAGTGAACGCGTGCATACGCCGACACCTTATCCGTCGAAAGCGGGATCACAAAGCTGAACGTGGTGCCCTGGCCTGCTTGCGATTCGCACCAGATTCGCCCCCCATGACGGGCAATCAGCGTCCGCACGTAAACGAGCCCCATTCCTTCCCCCGGAACCTCCTGCTTTCCGAGACGCCGAAAGAGCTGAAACAGCTTGCCGATGTCGCTTTCGTCAATGCCCCGCCCGTTGTCCCGAACGGAGAACTGCGCTTCATTGAGATCGGCCGAGCCTGACACTTCGATCTCGCCAGGGCGTCCCGGATCGAGGTAGTTCACGGCATTGCTCAGGAGGTTGCCGATGATCATCTCCATTGAGGTGCGGTCGGCCACAACGTCTGGCAAGTGGCCCACCGTCAGCTTGATCTGACGCTTTTCGATATTGTGTGCCGAGGATTTCAGAATGGATTCGACGAGCTCATCCATGTTCAACCGCTCAGGATGGAGGTCTCGTCGTCCCGCCCTCGAGAGGGCCAAGATCGCTTTGATCAGTCTGTCCATACGATCGGCCGAGGTGTCGATGAACCGGAGGGCCTCGGGGATCTCTTCCTGCAGCACCTTCTCGAGCTTCCGGCGAGACTTCTCGTCGATGTGGGGGAGCGCTGCCCCGAGAGTCGACTGAATCACGCTCAATCCTTCTCTGAGCTCACTGCCGAAGCCCTTGATGTTCAAGAGAGGCACTCTTAGATCGTGAGAAACGGCGTAGGTGAAGCTCCTCAGTTCCTCGTTCGCAATCCTGAGGAGTTCTGCGTGTTGCCTTTCCTCTCGCAGAAGCGCCTGTGTCTGCTGCTCCAGAAAAAGCCGTTGCTGAAGGTCACGGGTGCGGAGCAACGCCTTGATGCGCATGAGCAACTCTTCGGACTCAAATGGCTTGATGACGAAGTCGTCCGCGCCCGCATCGAACCCTGCGGCACGGTCATTGACATTCTCAAAGGCTGCGGTAACGAACAGAAGTGGCACGGTCTGGGTCGCTGGGTCTTCCTTGAGCTTCGCGCACACGTCGATGCCAGAAATGCCCGGCAGGTTCACATCGAGGAGGATCATGTCGGGAGGAGTCTTCCGCGCCATCTCGAGGCACTCCTCACCCGTCGCCGCAGTGGCCACTTCGAATCCGGCGCCGCGCAACGCCACCGTGTAGAAATAGAGAGTCATTGGGTCGTCGTCACAGGCGAGGACCGTTCGATTCTTAACGGCCGATGCAGTCGTCGAAGGGGTTGCCTCGTGAGTGTCGGGGGGGGCTTCCTTCTCGTCTTTCACGGTGATGCTAGATGTGGGGCTGGGGCGATAACCCGAGGTCCCGGATGATTACGTCGGACACAGCGGACCGGGCTCGCGCATTTTTTGGACATTGGGTCTTGATCCCGAGAACTCAGTAACGAGGATATCAGCAGGGTCGACCCGGTGTCGAGCATAAGCAAGGACTGGGGGAAGGTCAAGAGAGTCCTGGGGTGCTGGCTGACCATCGTCCCTGTTGGCGGGTTTTTGAATGCCGACCCTGGGCGGCGAACCGGACAGCGTCAATTCACCACGTGCTTTGGACGGTAATTGCTGCACTCGAAGTCATGAGGCTCTCCCTCTTGGTCATCACGAGTGAGCATACACAGCATCCCTTCTGTGATGCCGCTGGCCTTGCAGTGCTTGCAGGCATGAGGATGATCGGGATAGTCGTAACTCAGGCACGTTTCGCAAACGTCCTGCCAGCGAACCCACGTTGTCTCTTTCTCTTGCGTTGAACGCTTTGTCGATTTTCTACCGCAGCTTCTTCTCACTCTCTCACCCTCCGCTCGATCAACACTCCAGCATCATTCGTCAGGCAGGAAGGCTGATGGACAGTATCTTCCCATCGACGGGAGCGGGTCGGCCCTCAAATGGATTGGCCAAAGAGGCTTCCCCCGCCACTATTCGTTTGCGGCCTTTCTCACGTGGCGGCGACCCCGGGAACGGACTTCTCCAGTCCAAACGCAGGCGGTGTTCTTGGCGCCAAGAGTCTTGAGGAATTCGAGTAATTCGTGAGTGTCCTCTCCGTGTGCCACGACGGTCCCCCCACAGATGGAAACGTGCTCATTGTGTTCCGGATCGATCATTGCCACGAATTCGTTCGGGTATTTGCTTTGAATTTGTTCCCAGGACAGTCTCTCGTTCAATGAGTCACACCCCACAGTTGCGAATCGACTTGCGGCCCAGTATACCACGCCAGTGCTCGTTTCGGCATGATGACTTAGGCGACTTACATGAGCAAACGTTGATCGCAAGCGCAAATTCGTGGGCATTGATGATCGAACGCCGCCGCAGAGCATCCCGAACCATCGGAACGGTCATCGATATCCTTTCCTCACAAGATTGCCCCCAAAGGGACATCCACCCATTTCGCAGGCCTGGTCGGATCCGCAAAAAAAAGCTAGACCCCATCGGGATGGTTTGGCAGGTGGGTGCGGCGCCGATGAGGTCATGGTCATGATCGACCGTCATTCTCTCGGAGGTGAGCATGATCTGCCGGGTATGTTCCGCAAGCTCGGGATCGGGCATACCTTTCCCTCTCTGAGGCTCTGTCCGCCATGAGTATACAAGGCCTGTCCCCGGGGCCCGGACCCATCGGGGACCACTGCCAGTGAAGCGGGATCCGCCAAGCCGGATTTTTCAAGTTGTAGGCCCGGCACGCTCTCGGAACCCGCTGACGACTCCACTCCTGGACGGACGCTCCGTAAGAACCTACCGCATCCTGCCGACAATGAAGTCCCAGAGATCCACTGCGATCGACGATCCGTAGATCGGCTCCTTAGACTTCGCCGTCTCGCCGGATCGCCTGAGGTCCTCCATGTCGAACACGTAGTTCCTGTTCATGTTCGAGTCCCAGCGGCCGTTGACGGTGAACGCGGCCTCGATCCGCTTGATGCTGCAGGCGTATCGAAGATGAGTGGAGTAGTCGTACAGGGCGAACGTGCCGATGCCGGACGTAAGGTAACCGGTTCCGTGCCATTCCCTGTAAACGGGAAACATCCTTTCGACCACGAGCTCGCGTCCGGAGGCCAGCGGCGCGTCGAGTACCGTCCGCAGATAAACATCCACGTGATCGCTGGAATCACCCAGGACACCGCTTTTTTTGTAACCGACGATGTACTGCTGCTGCAGGTAGTATCCGCTCACCAGACCCAGCACGACCGGACCCTTCACCAGGACTTTCGCTTCTTGTCTGTAGGCCTCGGGGCCCGTCGGGGCCGCGGGCCCAGCTCCCCACCCCTGCGCCGGAGCCAAGCACACGAGGACCGTGATTGAAAGCCACCACCACACGTTCATCCGCAGACACAGACTGTTCATGAAAGCTCTCCTTTGCGACGGGGATATCGGATCGTGCGAAGGCCTCGCAATAAGCGTGCCGCTGGCGTCTGCCCCAGGTGATCCGGGTGACCGCGTCGGCGGCAGGACGACGCACGACGGCCCGGAGACGCCAGGCCGTGACGTGTCCCACGATGACTGTATCGCTCTCGACACACAGCGTCGATCTGCACGGTCCGACGCCCATCGGCAGGGCAAGAGCGGGACGATCCGGGCACCCGGCCGTTTGCGAGAAAACCGACATCCCGGCCGCCGGGCGCTCGCCGGAACCGGCGCGATCACCGACCGTATCGTCCGCAACACACCGTGTCGAGCGAACGACGGAACCGAGCAAAGGGCCGATTTCCATGGAGCCCGAGCTGAGCCATGCCGAGGAGCGGCACCTCGTCGGAGTATCAGGTCAGGTCGACCACGGTGCTGCAGATCGGCCCGCACCATATTGGTCCGCACCAAGGCTTCGGTTTGTGGTTCGGGAATAGTCTTCTTGGCAAGTTCCAGACACTTCAAGAGCCAGGCCATGTTGCGGCCAAGATTGCGCATCGTCTGCATGCCTTCGGCGTCCTTAAGGACCTCGCCTTTTTCCATGCCAAACCCCATGTTCCAGTAGCTGGAGCCAGCAACTATCATCTGGGAGATCGCCACGTAGTCCCCGAGATGGCCTCCCAAAGGCCTCTGCCGAGCCCATGCAAGGTCTCAAGGCCGTTTCCAGAGTTCGGGGGGGCGACGAGCTCGAGGAGTCCCGGACTCTGCTTCCGAATCGAGGTCGCCCCCAGCTTCTCGCTTGCGGACGGAGCGGGAGCCTGCGAACATGCCTGCCATCACCGTTGATGTTTCTCTGACTTCTCAGGAGTTCACGATGCCCTCTCCGTTCTCTCGCACCACCAAGAAGATCTCCACCCTTCGATCCAAGCCGATCCACCCTAGCGCGACGGCCAAAGCCTACGTGGCCGTGGACACGGAAACGACGGGGCTCTCAAGTGATGCCCGTCTCGTGGAGCTCGCCGCGATCCGGTACGAGAATGGGAAGGAAGTGGACCGGTTCGTCACCTTGATCGATCCGGGTGTATCGATCCCCTACGAGGCCACGGCCATCCACGGGATCACGAACGCGATGGTTCGGGGTAAGCCCAAGGCGAAGGAGGTCCTGAGGAAATTCCAGGACTTGCTGGACGGAGCCGTCTTCGTGGCGCACAACGCTTCCTTCGACCTCCGGATGATCAACGGAGAACTTCGCCGGGCCGGGCTTCCCCTCTTGACCTGCAACCACGTCTGTACCCGGAACCTGGCCCGTCGTCATCTGCAGGAACTCTTCAACTACAAGCTCTCCACGGTGGCGAGGGAGCTGAGGGTCACGAACAAGGAGAGGGCCCACCGGGCTCTGGGGGATGCCCTGACGGTCGGGGACATCTTTCACAAGTTGATGGGGAAAGCGAACGTGGAGATCCCCGCGACGAAAAGAGCGCCGGTTGCGTCCCGGACAGGAACCGCTCGTCAGAAGACGACCACCAAACCCCGGTCTGCTGTAGTCCGAACCTCATCCTCGAAGCCTCGCGGTTCTCGATCGAAGTCCCGGACAGCCACGACCACGACCCGGCAGAGGACCTCCCGGTCGACGAGGACGAAACGAACAACGACGGGATGAGCCAGTCCTCCGGCCAACCGCCCCGTTCGAAGTGACGCAGGGGGCCGCTGGTAGGTCACGGTTCCCACTCCCCCTTTCTGAAACAGCCCTTCACCAAGATCGACTATGGCTTCCAAACCACTCTGTCCCCGACGATGGCGGATGAAGCGCCCGGCTCGTTTTCCCGTCGACAGTCCTCCAGGGCATGAACCGGTCCACTCCGGCGGTCAGGGACCCGATCCGGGCGTCGAGCCCGTCGGAGACCACAAGCACCTCGTTGTAGACGAAGAGGGACGAGATGTCCTTCTTGTAGGTCTGGAACTGGTTCCAAGCTCCGGAGGTTGTAGGCCATCTCGGCTGGATCACGGAGTACCCGAGCTCCTGGAACCAGGAGAGAGCGATCTCCTCGAGATCGGACTCGACGAAGGTCCTCTTCATCTCCGTCTACTCCCCCGCTTCTTGCCCGCCCCCTCGAGCTGCTTCGCGTGCTCGACGACTCGATCGAAGTCGGAGGTGGGTTCCGCGGCCTCGATCCGTCGCTGGTCGGCCTGGTAGCGATCGAACTCTCCCTTAGGCGTGTTCGATCGCGAGCTCGTGGCTGATCTGGCCGGCGTGAGTGAGGATGTTTCGCTCGTTGAACTCGAGGAAGCTGTCGAGCTTGGAGACCCAGTCGGCCTGGGTCATTGGGCGCCTCCGTCGGGCCTGGTCCTCGGCGTAGTCGAGGTACATCGTGACGACCCGGTTCAGTTCCCGAAGCTCCTCTTCGGAGAGGTAGTTCTTCGCGATCGTGACATCGGCCTTCCGGATCGGGCCCTTGGGCGACCTCTTCCAGGTGGTCAACCCCATGTGGGGCTTGTTGGCGTCGGCCCGCTCGTGGATCAGCTCGGCCGCCGTGTGTCCGTGGATGGCCCAGTGCATCTTGTTCTGGACGGTGGCGTAGAACGTCTGGGTGATCTCGGAACTTGGATCGTAGTCGACGCTGCACCGGGCGTAGATGTCGGTAATTTTCTGGTAGAAGCGTCTCTCTGAGGCCCGGATCTCCCGGATCCTCTCGAGGAGTTCGTCGAAGTAGTCGTCGCCCAGGTTCCGGCCCGACTTCAGCCGTTCGTCGTCGAGGAGGAAGCCCTTCACCAGGTACTCGTCAAGCTTGGCCGTGGCCCACTGACGGAAGCGTGTGCCCTGGGACGACCGGACCCGGTAGCCGACGGCCAGGATGGCGGGGAGGGAGTAGTGGTCCACGAGGCGGGAGACCTCTCGGGAGCCTTCGGATCGAACTATCCGGAATTTCCGGATAGTTGCCTCCGGGTCGAGCTCCGCCTCGTCGTAGATGTTCTGGAGGTGTTCGTTGATGGTCCGGACGTCTTTACCGTAGAGATCGGCCATCACCTTCTGCGTGAGCCAGACGGTCCCTTCGGCGAGCCGGACCTGGACCCTGGAGGAACCGTCGTCGTCGACGTAGACCAGGAACTCTCCGGTGGTGGGCAGGAGGGCCTTCGGGTCGGTCACGTGGATGCCTCCACGAACCGCTCGGCGTCCTTCACTCGATCCACTTGATCCAGAAAGCATCGGCTTTGAATCCATTGTCGAAGGATGAACGGATCCAGCCACTCGTGATCGAGGCTCCGCCAGTAGCAGAGCTGAGGAGAATACACGAAGGGGCCCATCATCGGGCTCAAGAAAGCGAACCGACCGACAGTGCCTTTCGGCTGATACGGGTCACTCCCCATACCCCAGCTCCCGGAGGTTCTCCTCGATCTGCTTGTCCAGCTTCCGGCCTTCCGCCATCTGCTCCCGGAGCTGGGCCGTGAGCCTCTTCATCTTCTCATCGAACGGCTCGTCGTCCTCCTCGACCTCGGCCGCCCCCACGTACCGGCCAGGGGTCAGGACGTGGCCGTGGCTTCGGATCTCCTCGATCGTGGAGCTCTTGCAGAACCCCGCCACGTCCTCGTACTTCCCGGCCCCCTTGTCGCCCAGCCCGATCGTGGCGATGAGATCGATCAGTTCGCCCGAGCTCCCGGGTGATCAGGCCCGAGGGCGTTGAGTTGAGGATATCAGCGGGATCGACCGGGTTCAGGATAGTCGGTGGATGGCTGCGATTCAACGAGCGCGCGCGGAAACATTGGGCAAACTGGGAATGGACCTGAAATTACTGGGCGTTTTCGGGTGCCACCAGCCTGTTGGGAAAGGGGACCGATCAAAGAAACGGCGAAGAGAAGGCTGGGGCGTTGGCCGGCGTGGGAGTGGGTCAACCAACTGAGCCAGATCGACGATTCCCGGAGCCGACCTCGGGGTCCCACAGGATGCCCAGGAAGACCTCTCCCGAGCCCATGCGGGGCCTCTGGATCAATCTTTGGAAGGGGGGGGGCGAGATCGTCCGAAGAACTCCGGGCAAGGGGATGGACCTCTCCGACGGATGGTGAAGACGGCCATCGCCGATCCCAGCCATCCCATTCATCAGAGGATTGCCCCTGGGGTCGATCGAGAACGACTCCCTCCGCAGGTTCAGCCAGGTACCGCCTCAAACGCCCCGTGCCCCTGAGGGAGCGGGAAGAAGTCGCACTCGAGTTGGTTGCCTTTCGAGGCGATGCCCGGCCGGGTCGTGGTAGACTACCAACCATGATCCTCACTGTGGAACTGGAACGAGAGGAAGACGGCCGCTGGATCGCGGAGGTAATGGAGCTCCCAGGCGTGATGTGCTACGGCGCCTCACGAGAGCTCGCCATCGCGAACGTGAAGGCGCTGGCTCTTCGTGAGCTCGCACTGCGCCTCGAGCACGGCGAAACCCCGTTCGGCTTCGAGGGCGTCTCGTTCGCCGAAGCGGCATGAGCCGCTGGCCCAGCACGAAGGCCCGCCGGGTACTGGCCGCCCTGTTCCGGATCGGCTGGATCTTGAAGTACCAGGAAGGCTCCCACTGCAAGCTCGAACGCGAGGGCTGGCCCTCATACACCTTCGCCTACCACGACTCCGAGGAGCTCGGCCCCAAGATCCTGGCCAGGATTGCGAAGAGAACGGGCCTCACACCGGAGGATCTCTAGGCCGTCCGGGCCACCGGGAAGGCGACTACGTTGGACGGACCGAAGAGCCTCGCCTCGAGTCCTTCGAGAGCCTGCCGCAAGCGTTCGTCGGTCGGAAACAGGTAGTGGGTCGTCACGTCGGAGGCGGACCGGGCGTGTCGCGCGAGCGCCCGGACCACGGAGTAAGAGACTCCCGGGATCTCCTCAAGGGCCGTGATGAACGCTCGTCTGAAGGTGTGAAGAGTCACCCCGGAAGGATCGACCCCGGCAGCCTCGAGAACGTTGGCCAGGGCTCGGCGCTTGTCCGTGAGCGTCTTGGTCGGGTCGCGCCTCTTGTCGCCCGACAGCGCCCGGAAGTGTCCCGGGAACACCCGTCCCGACGGACGAGGGCCCAACTTCAAGAGCTCGTCCTTGACTCTCGAGCTCATCGGCATCTTGCTCGACCCGCGCTTGGCTTCCTTCACCAGGAGCATGCCGTTCTCGAAGTCACACCAGTCCCACGACAGACGGAACAGCTCCGACTTGCGAAGCCCGGTCAACACCAGGACCGTGAAGAACGTCCGGTCCTCTTCCGGACAGTTCGCAAGAATGGCCCGGAGCTCGTGGAGTCGCAAGGCGGCGCTTCTCGGTTGGGTTCACCCTCGGAGCCTCCACGCCGGCCATCGGCGAGCTCTTCAGGTAGCCCATCCTGACCGCGTAGTTGAAGAGCTGGCGCAGGAGCTGCACGTACTTCTTGCAGGTCATCGCAGACACCAGAGACCGTTTCCGGCTGATGAAGCCCTGGAGCTCCGCCGTGGTCATCTTGGAGATCGGACGGCCCTCGAACTCCGGCTTGAGCGTGGTCTTCACATGGCCGTCGAAGAACCTCACGGTCCCTGGTCGCCAGCCCGGAGCCTTGTCGATCCGGTAGAGACGGGCGAGGTCATCGAACGTAAGATTGCTGGGTTTCTCCTCTTGCACCTTGAGAATGCCACGAACGGCGTCGGCCTTGAGGGTCGCAATCCATTTCCATGCATCAGCCTCTTTATCGAAGCTTTGCCAGTAGCGCTTCCCAGAGAGCTGGACGCTCGCCTGATACCTCCCGTCGTGGAGTCTGACCGCCCCTTGCCCGCGCTTTGGTTTCGACCTCTTCGCCATCTTCAGAACCCCGCTTGCTCCTTGAGTTGAGCCCTGGTGACCCCCGGGAGAACTTCCACGTCATCGCCTTTAGCAATCGGTGTGCCACGATCTCGGATGGGATGCGTGGGGGTCAGCTCCGGAGGGTCGATCCTGTACTCTTCAAGGTAGCGATCGATGTCAGATCTCTTGAACCGGACGCCCACCCCTGGGGCCTTCCTCCAGGGCACCGCCTTCTTGATTCGCTCGACCCCGGATCGGGAGATCCCGAGGTAGGTCATGACCTGCTCGGTGGTGAGCCAGTCGGTGTGAATGGTAGCGGTCCTCGGCGTCATTGACCTGCCCCCTCCACGGAACATGAGGCGCCCGGGCAGTAGGCACGGTGCAGCTCCGGCCCGGCCTCCAGTTCCCGGAGAACGGCACAGATTGTCAGCCGTTGGGTCTCCGGCAAGGTCTCATCCCACCACCGGTACCGTGATGGACACGTCGATGGAACGATCAGTTCCTGCCGGCCCGATGGAAGCGACCGGAGGAAGGGCATGGTCTCACCGGCGGACCGGTCCGGCACTGGCCGCTCGAGAGCCACGAGTCGGGCCTTTTCCTGCCGAAAGGCTCCGGGGGTGGCATCGGGGCGTGAGTCGAGCCACTGAACCAGAGCATGCGCCACGGCCCGCCGCCGGCCGGTCGCCCCTGCTGCCACGTCGAGGAGTCGAGATCTCACATCAGAAGTCGAGGTCTGCATCGGCTGGTGTCCACCCCCCATCAGCGTGGTCACTCATAAAGATGCCCCCCGCACCCAGGACCATCGCTTCAAATCGATTTCCTTTGTGATCCTCTCATCAGGGTGCCTCGTGCGGCGTGTGTCATGGTTTCCCTTCGCTGGTTGTCCCATGCGAGAGGGTAGACGACACCCTCACACGACCCCTGTCGGACAGGAACCGCGCGACCTGCTGATCTGGCCGATGTCACAACGTTACGGTCTCACCCCTTCTCCAAGTGGACCCGTTTGGCGGGCCCTGTCCGGCTTTCCGCTAGACTTCC
>Ga0074195_1002047_pt1 | contig 24564 bp, 19 predicted proteins | sample EPASupsiteHSE623_FD_64525 | JGI IMG/M metagenome (GOLD analysis project Ga0074195, IMG submission 64525) | Bioremediated contaminated groundwater from EPA Superfund site, New Mexico - Sample HSE6-23 | ecosystem: Environmental > Aquatic > Deep subsurface > Groundwater > Contaminated ... | reverse complement strand
TGCGCCGCATGTGGAGTTGCCCCAGAGCTGGATGAACTTCTCGATTGAGAATACACCAGTCAGGTCCTCGACGGATCTGCCGTACTCGGCATGGCGTCCCTTGAGCTGGTTGTCAGCATTTGGATCGCGGGAGATCCATCCGATGTGAGCAACACCGATAACGTTGCTGTTGAGGTTAGCCTCGAGTACACCTGTGCAGCATGCAGTCTGAACCTGGTTGTAAGCTCTGGTCTTTACCTCGGTGGTCTTCTGCAGGTGCTCAGCGTGGGTGTACATCTCTGTCAAGACCGCGCCGATCCTGTAGTTCTGTACGCAGAGTTTCTCGACCCACTTCTGGTCGTAAGTTCCGGTCTGGTAGGACACGGGCATGTACTCGAACTCGGCTTCCTTGGTGAAGTTGATATAGTCCATGGGCTGGCCGCCGGTTGGGAATGGGCATGGTACTTGAAGCTGCCAACCGATTCTGGTTCCATCATGGTTGAGCTGCCTCTCGGCCTCGAGCTCGGTTCTCTCGGTGATGACGTTTCCGGAACCGGACTCTTTCTCTACCAGCTTGACTCCACCGAATCCATACTGGGTAGAAACAATCATTTCTACGTTCTTGTATCCTACGCCCTTAATCGATGCTTTTTCGTACATGTAGTTGGCTGCACCGGCCATACCTACCAAGGCCATGGCTATAATAACCAAAACAGCTATGGTTTTTCTCATTTCTTTCCCTCCTCCTTACACGAGGATCTGAGGCTGCCTAATGGCAGCAACGGATGATCCTATATGCTTACACCAGACTGATGTTTTTTTTCTTGGGTGATGGCTCCAGTAATAGCGATGAAGCTATTTATTGAATGATTATCTGAAAGATATACGGACCCATCAAATGCACGATGTCTGATGTATAATGCCTGTGATCTCGAATCCTTTTGGGATATACGAATATATCTCTCAGGCATAACTTCTCTCATTAGATTAATAGCATATAAATCTATCGAGCATGAAAAATGGCGCCTAAATAGTCATATTTTTGCGTGGATTATTGTGGATTTATGTCGCATGGATATTGATTTTATAAATATCTCTCAGCCCAAAATGCGAAACTTTGACCAATCGTCGAATTGACTTAGGGCTTGCAGCGAAATAACCTAGGTGGAAATTCGTATGGATACTTCAAGATATCGATATGCTTAAGCCATGCATAAATCATGTGGACATATTTATATAACGAGGTTATTGCGTTATAAGCACTTAGTTGGTGTTCGTTTTTAAAAATTTGAATAAAATATTTGCTCCGGGATTTATGCCCAGAGCGCATTAGATCTATTTATTGGTTAATTTACACGCAGGGCAGCCAATCAACGCTGATTGCACCGCATGTGGAGTTGCCCCAGAGCTGGATGAATTTCTCGATTGAGAATACACCAGTCAGGTCCTCGACGGATCTGCCGTACTCGGCATGGCGTCCCTTGAGCTGGTTGTCAGCGCTTGGGTCGCGGGAGATCCATCCGATGTGAGCAACACCGATTACGTTGCTGTTGAGGTTAGCCTCGAGAACACCGGTGCAGCATGCAGTCTGAACCTGGTTGTAAGCTCTGGTCTTTACCTCGGTGGTCTTCTGCAGGTGCTCAGCATGGGTGTACATCTCGGTCAAGACCGCGCCGATCCTGTAGTTCTGTACGCAGAGTTTCTCGACCCACTTCTGGTCGTATGTTCCGGTCTGGTAGGATACGGGCATGTACTCGAACTCGGCTTCCTTGGTGAAGTTGATGTAGTCCATAGGTACACTGCCGGTTGGCCATGGGCAGTTCCATGTTGTTCCATCGTGCTTGAGTTGCCTCTCGGCCTCGAGTTCAGTCCGCTCAGTGATTACGTTTCCGGAACCGGACTCTTTCTCTACCAGCTTGACTCCAGTGAAACCGTACTGGGTAGAAACGATCATTTCTACATTCTTGTATCCTACGCCCTTAACCGATGCCTTCTCGTACATATAGTTGGCTGCACCGGCCATACCTACTAGGGCCATGGCGATAATAACCAAAACAGCTATAGTCTTCTTCATTTCTTTCCCACCTCCTTTACATGAGGATCGAATGCTGCCTAATGACAGCGACAGATGATCCTTCAGTACATCACGCCGAACGGAACAGCAAATTCCCCCGTTAAATATTTGGGGCAATTCTACCTGAATGGATGAATCCGATTGCTTCGGCCTTTGGCTAAAAGCTCTGCCGAAAATCCAATTTGCCATCTTCTCCGGTGTGAGGAGCCTGGCCCTATGATTCCTACAGGGCATCTCATATCTTCCTTCAGGCACGACTCTTCTCATTAGGCTAATGGCATATAAATCTATCGCGCCTGCAAAAGAGGCCGTTGCATCTCGGAAATCACTTTTAAATAGTCTTTTTGTGCACTCGAATGGCATGAGATTTCAACGAATTATGGATTGGTATCTCATCTGTTTGTCTAATATAGGAATAATCGTCGATCTTGCTTGAATAGATCGCAATTCACGACTCAAGCTCTATGTTAATGTGATTTTGCACACTGAACCGCTGATTCTAGATGTCGCTTTGCCAACCAAATGCCAGCCCGATTTTGCAGGGCAATAATAATTAATAAAAATATTTGCTCCGGGATTTCTACCCAGAGCGCATTAGATCTTTTTTTTGTTAATTTACACGCATGGCAGCCAATCAACGCTGATTGCGCCGCATGTGGAGTTGCCCCAGAGCTGGATGAACTTCTCGATTGAGAATACACCAGTCAGGTCTTCGACGGATCTGCCGTACTCGGCATGGCGTCCCTTGAGCTGGTTCTCAGCCTTTGGGTCGCGGGAGATCCATCCGATGTGAGCAACACCGATTACGTTGCTGTTGAGGTTAGCCTCGAGAACGCCGGTGCAGCAGTTGTCAAAGGCGGTTGCATTGTATGCTCTGGTCTTTACCTCGGTTGTCTTCTGTAGGTGCTCAGCGTGGGTGTACATCTCGGTCAACACGGCGCCGATCCTGTAGTTCTGGACGCAGAGTTTCTCGACCCACTTCTGGTCGTATGTTCCTGTCTGGTAGGACACGGGCATATACTCGAACTCAGCTTCCTTGGTGAAGTTGATGTAATCCATTGGGTATCCGCCGGTTGGGAATGTGCAGGGACCGATCTTAACTCCCCAGTGATCGAGCTGCCTCTCGGCCTCGAGCTCGGTCCTCTCGGTGATAACGTTTCCGGAACCGGACTCTTTCTCTACCAGCTTGACTCCACCGAATCCATACTGGGTAGAAACGATCATTTCTACGTTCTTGTATCCAACACCCTTAACCGATGCCTTCTCGTACATGTAGTTGGCTGCACCGGCCATGCCTACTAGGGCAAGGGCGATAATAACCAAAACAGCTATGGTCTTTCTCATTTCTTTCCCACCTCCATGGTTTACCAACGATGCAAGGATTCAAGCGGTTTTGAGGTGCTCAAATCCTCGGCACCACTCCGACAAAGATGATGGACCTAATGATCCACAGACGCTTAATTGCCTGGGACGGCAAAGCAACTGCCTTGCAGACCACGCAACTGCACTAGGGCAGACGCAATGGCCTATCTAGTCACCTCTGACGGAAGTACCTGACTCCTTTGCTTCTCGGCTGATATTTGAGTATTTTGCTCAGGCACAATGCAAGTCAACATTTTAATGTAATATAAACATGTCGAGCATTACAGACAAAAATCGATATTAAATGGCTTTTTTCTAAGAGAATATACTGGAATTGCGGATTTTTATGAAAAGGCTGCATTGCGCGGATCGCTTAGTGAGCACAAGAATTAGATGCCAAATTATGTACAAAAGCGACAGCCGTTGGATAATGGATGCTCCGGCCGGGATTTGAACCCGAGTCTTCGGCTCGAAAGGCCGAAATGATTGGCCGGACTACACTACCGGAGCACATTTATCTGCTATACGATTTTAGCGGCGCGACCCGCAAAACCGCGGCGGCCTCTTTACGATGGCTCGATCTGCTATATCTACGTTTCCGATGCGCCGATTAGTTTTGGAAATAGTCCCGGGCGGATTCGAACCGCCGTCGCGGGCTCCAAAGGCCCTCAGGATTGACCGCTACCCCACGGGACTTCATCTTCATGTAATTTCAATAGGGCCTTCCTATAAGGCTTATTCTTAAGGCGCGCAGATGTTATCCGCATAAGATATATATGGCCTTTCCCGGAGGTGCAAGGGAGATGAAGCTTCTCACCAAGGCCCACATTAGCCAGCGCAGGCTGATCGAGATCTTAAGAGTAATAGAAGGCGCAGACAAGCCGGTAGGCGCGAGAGCAATATCCGATGCACTCAGCATTCGCGGCTATGATCTGGGCGAGCGGGCCGTGCGCTATAATCTCAAGATTCTGGACGAGCTTGGATTCACCAAGAAAAGGGGCTACAGCGGTCGAATGCTGACGCAGCTTGGCACTCGCGAGCTGGGCGATGCCCTGGTAGATGATCGCATCGGATTTGTGAATACCAGAATCGAAGAGTACATGTACCGGACCAGCTTCGATCCGGCGGCCCGTCGCGGAGATGTCATCGTAAATACGAGCATCGTGGACAAAGCCGATTTTGAGAGGGTCTGCGCCGTTTTATCGCGAGCATTTGATGCCGGATATACCATCTGCCGGCGCATCATGATTCTCGATGAGGGAGATACTCACTCTTGCGGCGAGATACCAGCCGGATGCCTGGGGATTTCCACTCTTTGCAGCATTACTCTGGACGGCATGATGATGAAAAAGGGCATCCCCGTGGTTACCAGCTTTGCCGGAGTGGTGAAGGTATTAGACGGACGTCCCGTCGAGTTCACGGATCTCATCGCCTACGCCGGTTCATCTCTTGATCCCATGAAGGTGTTCATGGCCCGCAAGGTCACTCGATCGGCTGATGCGATCTTCAAAGGATCGGGGAAGATTCTGGCCAACGTGAGGGAGGTGCCGGTCGCGGCTGAGGAGCAGGCCGTAAGCTTGCTGGAACAGCTGAAGTCAATCGGCTTTGGCGGCCTTATTACGGTGGGCCGTCCGGGAGAGCCGACTCTTGGCTGTCCTGTGGGCTCGGGAAAGATCGGAATTGCCTTTTGTGCGGGCGTCAACGGACCCGTAGCCGCCGAGGAGCTGGGAGCCAATATCAAAACTATGCCTATCTCGATGCTGATGGACTATTCCAAAACCACTGAGCTGAAAAATGGCGATCTCTTGAAGTAGTGGGCCAAAAACTCCTTCGCGGTCAAGATAAGATTTTATAGAGCATCGATCTGTAGTCTTTGAGTCACGTTTACACATGAGGAAAGAAGATGGATTTTAGAGTTGTAGTCTCAGATCCCAAGAGCGGAAAAGCCTATCAGGTGGAGCTCAAGGATCCAGGAGCGGGCAAGTTTCTGGGAAAGCATATCGGCGACAAGGTTGAAGGAGATATCCTGGGCATGCCCGGCTACTCGGTGCAGGTCACAGGCGGAAGCGATCGCGAGGGATTCCCCATGCGTTCCGATCTTCCCGGCACAAAGCGCAGAACGATTTTGCTCTCTTCGGGAACCGGATATCACCCCACGGCGGAAGGCAAGAAGAAGAGGATGAGCATCCACGGCAGAGAGATCTCTCCCGACATCGGTCAGATCAACGTCAAGGTCGTAGAGGCCGGGGCCAAATCCGTGGAAGAGCTGCTCGGCAAGGCACCCAAAGAAGAGAAAGAATAAATTTTGGCGGGCTGGCCTTAGGCAATGGCCGGCTCCTTTGGTTATATTTTTATTACGATCTTTTAATTGCCCGGACCTTTTAGGGTTGCCGATCGTCCGACAGTTCGCGAACTAAGCCGAGAGCAGCAGGAATTTGTGCGCGCATTATGGATTTCATCTGATCGGCGCTCAAGGCCGCCAGGAGCGTGTCCATGAGCCGGTCGCTCTTCATGGCCACGTCTACCATCTTTCTTATCTGAACCGATCGCGTCAACTCTCTTCCAAATTCTTCGCGAATGCGCGAAGGATACTCCTGCAGCGCATCATTGCCTTTTGCATGCTTTGCCGCAACCTCGCCTGCAATCCTTCCTGCCACAATTGCCAGCGGTATTCCTCCGCCGCTGGTGGCCATGACGTGGCCCGCCGCATCTCCCGCCAGCAGCATATCTTCTTTTTGAATGGCCTGGGGGGACCCGCCCGCCGGCACCAGGCCGCGCATGACGGCCAGGACTTCGCCCCGGCTCAGCTTCGCGGAAGCGGGATGCTCTTGGACGAATCCCTCCAGCAGGTCGGGCAGCTTCTGTTTCCCGAGGTATGAAGGCCGAACGCCTATGCCCACATTCGCGCTGTTCCAGCCTAGCGGTATTATCCAGGCATAGCCTCCGGGGGCGTATCGCGCCGTGAAGTACATCTCAGCGGCATCCGGATCGATATCCACATCGACCATCTCGTATTCCAGGCATACTCCCCACTCTCCGCCTCTGTTTCCCATGGCTTTTGAGACGACGGAGTTTGGCCCGTCCGCGCCGATTATCACCTGGGGCTTGATAGATCCGGAAAAGTGACCCTGAAGCTGAAGAGAGCCGCCGCCGGGGTTTGCGCGCGTCGCGGGAAGAACGGTTGCACCGGCGCGAGCCGCGCGCATCGCGAGCCACCGGTCAAAGGCACGGCGGTCTACCACTCGGCCCGCCACAGGAAATTCTTTGGACTTTCCTGATGGCGAAAATATGCGCTGCAACCGGGTGCGGTGCAGGATGCAGCGCTCCGGGATATCCTGCAGCGTCTCGGGAAGACGGGCGTGCGGCATGAGTGACGCCAGCTCGCGCGCCTCGGGCAGAAAGCCGCCGCACTGCACGGGCGTTCCGATCTCGCTCTTGCGTTCGATGAGCACGACGCGGGCACCGAGGGCGGCTGCCGTCTCGGCTGCGGTGCTGCCGGCAGGCCCCGCGCCGATGACTGCAACCTGAAAGTTATCTAGCATGTTCGGACCGACGGAGACATGCCGAAATCGAGCAGCGCGTCCTCGATCTCCTCGAAAGCGAGAAACAGCTCATCCTTCTGTCGCAGGCACTGGTCGCTCTTCGGCTCGGAAGAAAGCCAGATCTGGTTCGTGTCTCCGCGAACCATCTTGACGCAGGCCAGCATGTCCGCCTGGCTGAGCCGGTAGACGATATGGCTTCCCGTGGGCGTGAACCAGAGGGTGTGCATCCCTTTTAGCTTCTCCACAAACGCCTCCCACTTCAGTTCCTCGGGCATCGCCGCCCCGTCCGCGCGCACGGGCACGAGGTCGATGAAGAGGTTTAGGTGGGCCCGCTCTCCCGATATCTTGCTCTCGATATGCGTGATGATGTCGTGGTAGCGCGCGCTCCTCTTGTCCACTGCCGGGATGTCGCCGCCGAACACTCTTTCCGCGATATCGGAAAAGAACGGTGCCAATCGAACGTCCTCCGTGGGTTTGGTCGCGAGCGAGACGCCCACGAAGAAAAGAGCGCTCAAAGTGAGCCCCACCAGAACGCCGTGCTCCGTGAGCAGCGGAGATATGCCGTCCAGGGATTCCTTTCGCCAGAACAGCTCATAGGCGATGAGCATGATCTGCGTCCCGCCGCCGACGACGATGGCCGCCAGTGCGCCGCTGGTGTTTGCTCTCTTCCAGTACAGGCCGCCGATGATGGGGAAGAAGTAGGATGTCGTGCCGATGACGGTGGCAATGATCACCGCGTCCATGATGCTGTTCACATTGAGGGCAATGGCCGCAGAGATGGAGATCATGACGATCACCAGAATTCTGTTCACCACCATCATCTCCTTCATGGTGGCCGTGGGGCGCAAATAGCGCTGGATCAGGTCGCGCGAGATGCAGGAGGCTCCCGAGGTGGCGAAAGTGTCCGTGCAGGACATGGATGCAGCGGCAAAGCCGATGGTGAGCAGAGCCAGTAGCGCCGGTGAGACGTTGTCGCTGATGATCTTGAGATAGAGCATCTCGGCTTCAATCTCGCCCGTGGGGCGCGGGTAGAGCACGGACAGGCCGATGGCCGTAAGCAGGCAGCAGAAATATACCAGGGCCAAAAGGCCCGCGCCGAGAAGAAGCCCGCGTTTCGCGGAACGCTCGTCGCGAGCCGCCCAGATCTTCTGCCAGGGGTCCTGTTCCGCAACAAATCCGGGCACCAGCGCCAGTTGGAAGACCAGAGCGCCCATGAGGCCGCCCAGGATGAACAGGTTCCACCAGTCAGTGCCGAGAGCGGTCGAGGCGGCGAGGACGGAGACGCCCTTCCCGGCACTCAATCCCAGCGATAGGTATGCGACATAGATCGCAAGGCCTGCCAGCAAAAGGTACTGGATGAGATCCGTCCAGACCACGGCGCGAAAGCCCCCCACGCTGACATAAAATGCAACCGAGGCCGCCATGATCAGGATGGCGTAGATGGGCTCGATGCCGAAGAACGTGCCCAGCACCAGTTTGAATCCGATGAAGTCCGTCACCGAGAAGAGTATCATGATGATGGTAACGGCCAGGGCCACGGGGGCGCGGATGATGGGATCGTACCTGATCTCCATAAGCTCCGGCTGGGTCAGCGCCGGAATGTTCTTGATCCTTCCGGAGATCGCGGCAATTATTATCAGCCCGGCGATGTTGGGGAAGACCCAAATCCATATCGAACCAACGCCCATGAGAAGAAATAGGCCCGTGGCCAAGAGCAGGGCACTCGCCGTGATCCAGGCAGAAGCAGCAGAAAATCCGATAGTTATGGGCCCAAGCTCCCTTCCCGCCAGCCAGAAGTCCGTGACTGATCGCTGGCTGCGAGCGGAGTAAAGGCCAATGCCTACTAATGCTGCTATGTAGATCGCGAGGAATACCAGGAATAGTGAATAAGCATCCATGGGTTAACCACCAAAGGCGGCTTGGGGTCTTGTTCTATTTAACTTGTAGGACAGACGAATTTTCGAGGAATGAAACTAAATTTGATTTAAATCACTTTGAGTTGGGCTGGGCCGGCTTTTCGGTACATCTCCAAATCACAAATTGAGATCAGCAAGTACTTAAGCGCGAAAGAGGCAAGGTTTTGAGCGAGGTTTTCGGATGAGGAGCGATATTGCCAAAGCAGGAGCCCAAAGGACGCCTCATAGGGCTCTTTTTAAGGCTACGGGCCTTACGGATGAGGAGATCAGTCGTCCCTTCATCGGCGTGGTCAATTCCTACAATGAGCTGATTCCCGGACATATTCATCTTGATAAGATCGGGCAGGCGGTGAAGGCGGGCATACGCTCTGCCGGAGGCGTGCCTTTCGAGTTTCAGACCATTGGAGTGTGCGACGGCATTGCTATGGGCCATGCCGGCATGAGATATTCTCTTCCCAGTCGCGAGCTGATCGAGGACTCCATCGAGATCATGGCTCAGGCGCACCAGTTGGACGGCCTGGTCATGATCCCGTCCTGCGACAAGATCGTGCCGGGGCATATCATGGCAGCCGGGAGGCTCAACCTGCCCACCGTGGTAGTGACGGGCGGCCCCATGCTCCCCGGATTTGCCTGCGACCAGGAGCTGGACCTGATCAACGTTTCCGAGAGCTGGATGGCCGGAGGAGAGACTTTGCCTTTCCTTGAAGAGCATGCCTGCCCCGGTGCGGGATCATGCGCCGGTCTCTTCACCGCCAACACTATGGCCTGCATGACCGAGGCGCTGGGTCTCAGCCTTCCCGGCTGCGCCACCATTCATGCCGTGGATGCCAGGAAGATTCGCATCGCGAAGAGGTCAGGTACCAGGATCGTGGAGCTTGTGAACAAGCAGATCGCCGCTCGCGATATAGTCACGGAGAAGTCCATTGAGAACGCCATTCGCGTGGACATGGCCATCGGAGGCAGCACCAATACCGTGCTTCATATGCCCGCCATTGCCTCTGAATTCAATCTCGATCTCGATCTCGTCACCATCGACCGGATCAGCAGGGAGACGCCGCATCTGGTCAACCTGAGGCCGGGCGGGCCCCATCACCTGATCGACCTGGATCGGGCCGGAGGAATTCCGGCTATCATGAGCAAACTTGCCTCCAAGCTCAATTTGGATGCCCTGACCGTCAGCGGCAGGACTCTTGGCGAGGAGATCGCGACATTCAAGCCGGTCAATCCCAAGACCAATGCCGAGGTCATCGCGAGCCTGGACCATCCCGTCCATGCCGAGGGCGGCATCGCCATTCTCTACGGGAGCCTGGCTCCGGAGGGCTGCGTGGTAAAGCAGACGGCGGTCTCCGCGGCCATGCTCAAGCATGAGGGTCCTGCGAAGGTCTACGATTCCGAGGAGGATTCGATGGCTGGAATCATGGCCGGGCAGATCAAGGCCGGTGATGTGGTAATAATCCGGTACGAAGGCCCGAAGGGGGGCCCCGGCATGAGGGAGACCCTGGCACCCACGTCGGCCATCGCGGGGGCGGGCTTGAGCGAGTCCGTGGCTCTCATCACCGACGGCAGGTTCAGCGGCGGCACCAGGGGTCCGTGCATCGGCCACGTCTCTCCGGAGGCAGCCGTCGGCGGTCCCATTGCTCTGGTCAGGCAGGGCGACCTTATCCGAATCGACATTCCCGGTCGGAGAGTCGATCTCCTGGTCGAACCGGCGGAGCTGGCGCGGCGAGCCGGGGAATGGAAGGAGCCAGAGCTGAAGATTAAGACGGGCGTGCTGGCACGTTACCGCAAGTCGGTCACCTCGGCCAGCAAGGGCGGCGTCTTGAGATGACCGGGATCAGGTGCTTCGTGGCCGTGGAGCTGCCGGCCCCAATGCGTGAAGAGATCGGACGCTTGCAAGGCCAAATCGCGGTGGAGGGTCTGCGCCCGGTTCGACCGGAGCTGGTCCACGTCACCATAAAGTTCCTGGGAGATGTGCCGGAAGGGAAAGTCAAGAAGGTCTCCGAGGCACTGGCCCGAATCAAGGTCGCGCCCTTCGAGGCCCGGGTGGCCGGCATGGGAGCTTTTCCTGGCCGGACGATTCGCGTGGTCTGGCTCGGCCTGGAAGGCAACTTCGAAGGGCTTTACCTGGAGGTTGAATCTGCCCTCGCACCCTTCGGATTTGAGCGCGAGGAGCGGGGCTTCAGCCCTCATGTAACCCTGGGCCGCGTGGGCCGTCCGAGTCCGGAGATTAGCCGCACTTTAGGTGAACGAATTGCCGCTCTTGCGGATACGGATCTTGGCCACTACTCCGTGGATCGGTTTTATCTCAAGAAGAGCACGCTGACTCGCGGAGGACCCATCTACGACAACCTGTCCGAATTCCTTCTATCTGATAAAAGATGAAGTGCTGAAAAGGGTCAAGCCCGGCCCCGAAGACCGATCGCGACTGCTTGAAGTGTCGAATGCCATCCTGTCCCAAATCGACAATCTGGCCAAAGAGCGCGGCCTGTCTCTGAAGGCCATGCTGGTGGGCTCGGCAGCCAGAGATACATGGCTCGCCGGAGACCACGATCTGGATATTTTTTTGGGCGTATCTCCCGATGCGGATATTGCCGCGGCCCTGGAGGTGGCGAGGCTTGTCTCACCAGAGTATGAGGAGAAATATGCGGAGCATGCCTACGTTCACGCCAAAGTGAACGGCTTTGACGTCGATCTGGTGCCATGCTATCTGGTTGACGATCCAACTCACCTGAAATCCGCAGTAGATCGTACTCCCTTTCACACAAAATATGTCTCCTCTCGCATCGTGGGCCGGGAGGACGATGTGCTGCTCCTCAAGCAGTTCATGAAGGGCGTCGGGGTTTACGGATCGGAGCTGAAGGTAGGCGGATTCTCAGGCTATTTGACCGAGCTGCTGGTTTTATGCTATGGCTCTTTTGCCGGGGTCTTGCGGGCGGCATCCGGCTGGAAAGCCCGCGAATATCTCGATCCCGAGGGCCACGGCGAGCTGGAGCACGCCGAGCCGCTGGTAGTTGTGGACCCAGTGGACCCGAAGAGAAATGTGGCTGCGGCCTTAACCTTGGATAAGATGCAGCAATTCGCGTCTGCGTCGCGCTCATTTCTTGCCGCGCCGTCTCTGGAATTCTTCTTTCCCGCAAAGGCTATGCCTCTGTCCGATGAGGAGCTGCTGGAGCTGATATGCCGGCGGGGAAGCCGGATCATTCTGGTGGATTTCCAGGCCCCTGCGGTGGTGGAGGATATTCTTTATCCCCAGCTGCACAAGGCCGAGGAGTCGGCAAAGGCGCTGCTGGAGAGGAACGGTTTTCGATTGCTGCGCAGCGAGGTGGGGAGCTATCGCGACAGAGCATTCCTGCTCCTGGAGATGGAGGTATGGGAACTATCTCGCGTGAGCCGACGCATGGGGCCGCCGGTTTCCGAGGCCGAGCACCTCTCGCGCTTCCTGGCCGCCCACGATGGGCCGCTCTCCGGACCTTACATCGCCGAAGGAAGAGTCATGGTAGAGGTCCCTCGCAAATATACTCGCGCCGAGGACCTCCTGGCGGCGCAGATCGAGAACCTGGCGCTCGGCAAGCATCTATCCGGTGCGATTCGCGGGGGGCACAATATTTTAGTCGGCTCTCAAGTAGCGGAAATAAGAGACGATAATTTTCGCACCATCCTCGCGCGCTACTTTTTAGCAAAGCAGCACGTGGGCTGAAAATACGCTTTGAATACATCTGGAAAAGTAGTCCGGAAAACCGGAGTCGGCATTGAGCCTGAAATGATCCGGTCAGCCGAAATTTTCGGCTACCGGAAGCATTTCCAGTAAGCGCTCTGGATCTTTTTTATCTCCTCAATTCGCTTGGCCACTTTGAGATCAGTGCCGCCGACCTGAGGCACAACGCCCCCGAATGCTCTTATTTCGGCAACAATGGCATCAGCTTGCGCCTGTAAATTGTAGCCGCCCTCTAAAGATGCGGCCAGCCTTCCCCGGCAGCAGGTATCGGCTATCTCCTTCACAATTCCTGCCATAGCCCCGAAGCCGGCTGATGTCAGGCTCATGCCGCCCAGCGGGTCGTCCTTGTGCGGGTCCTGACCGGCGGAGACGAGCACTATATCCGGCTTGAACTCAAGAGCAACAGGCCGCAAGATCTCCCGGAAGACCATCATGTATCCTTCATCTCCCGTGCCGGACGGCAGGGGAACGTTTACCTTGGTCCCCTCCGCGCCATCTTCGCCTACATCGTTTGCTCTTCCCGTGCCTGGATAATGGGGGAACTGGTGCGTGGAGAAATATAGTACGGATTTGTCCGAATAGAATATGGCATTGGTTCCGTTGCCGTGATGGACGTCCCAATCGACGATGAGCACTCTCTTCAGGCCCCTGGCCTGGGCATGCTTTGCCGCGACGGCGATGTTATTGAATATGCAAAAGCCCATGCCCCGGCCGGGCATGGCATGGTGGCCGGGCGGTCGCACCAGGGCAAAGGCGCTGTCGAAGCCGTCCATTACAGCATCCACCGTTGCGATTGCGCCACCTGCAGCCGTCATGGCGGCATCGTAGGATTTTTTTGAGAGAACGGTGTCTATATCCAGATAGCCGCCTCCGTGCTCGCAAATAGCTCTCACTTGATCGATATAGCTTCTCCTATGTACGGCGGCGACCTGATCGACAGTAGCGGCTTTCGGCGTGATAAATTCTACATCGAGTCTCTCGGAGCTGATCTTGTTTAATATGGCAGAGAGGCGTTCTTTCTTCTCGGGATGTCCGCCCGTCTCATGTTCCAAATATATGGGATGATAGATGATGCCGGTCCTCTTCATGTTTATTGTTATCTATCGCATCCTCTAATATTGTTTTTCCTTGACTGCTATTAGAGAATGCTGTTGAGTGGTAAATGGGAATGGTCGGCTGCAAGTGAACGAGCTTTCTTTAACAAACGCATATGTCTTTTTTGATTTGTTGCCCCAAAAGTGTATCTGATAGCTGTTTTTCTATATATCAACTCCTATTTATATAGTTCGATATTTAATTATTTTGATATGTGCCTCTATCTATTGTCTGATCTTGGTGGGGGTGTGGGGGCGGATTATCCATATCTTTTCTTTCTCAGAATTCTATCTTAGAATCGGTAGAACGTGCATGGTTTGAGGCGAGTGAATTGAAGCAGAATAAGTGTGGTGCACGAATGCAGCAGGAAACCTGCATGAAAAAGCTCATTGATGCTCATCATTGATTATTATATTATCTTGGAATTTGCTGGTCTCTTTGATGTAGTCTGCCTTGGATTGTCTTTGGGAAAAGATAGACTTTTATGTAAGCATGATAAAAGCTCCATCGAGCCTTGTAAAGCTCTTTGGACTATTGCTGCTCTTGATGCGGAAAGACCGCCTGCAAGCCGCCGGCAAGGACCAAAAAAGATATAATAGGGAAATACTCTATCACTACCCTATAGTCCCTTTATGGGATTAGGAGGGTGATGTAGCTATACACATGTCTGAGAGATGCCAGGCAGCGAGGGCACCGCAGGTAATGCCGTGCTAAAACCATCCGGCCAGGGCGATCGAAGACTTTATTCAGGCAATAGTTTTAAGAATAATCAGACTGTATGCTGCAAAAGTGATCGGAAAGGGAAAATAGGAGGTTAAAAGATGAAGAAATTGGCTGCAATTACACTTACATCGATGATGCTTATACTAGCAACAGCGATGGTAGTCGGCGCGGTCGATAAGGTGGAGATTCGTGGCGATGTCAAGGAAGTCGCTGACGGATCTGCACCTTCATGGGACCCACAAACATTTGCCGGCTTTTACTACGATATTGACGACGATCTCGGCAACGAGAAGATCGATATGGCTATCACCAACGGCAAGTTGGAAGAGCCCAATGGCGTCAAGTACACCACAAGCACCCAGGAAAACGACTTTGACTTCGCTGACTGGGGCTGGTACAATTCCATTGGCTTCCTCGGTGAGAACTACTTCGCAGGCTACAGCATCAAGAAGCCCGCAGTTAACGGCGCTGAGATTGATGCCCAGCTGTACGAGGAATCCACTGACAGGAACATGTTGATCGACGAGCAGCTCCTCAAGGTTCTGAAGGATGACGACACCGAGATGACCGTCACCTCCGGCACACCACTCAAGATGGAAGAGGGCTACGAGTTGTCCATCAAGTCCATCGATATTGACGGCAACAAAGTCTACCTGGAGCTCTCCAAGGATGGCGCAGTAGTAGACAGCAAGGTCATTTCTCCGTCCAAGGACGCCGCGACCATGGCTGACAAGACCTACTACTACAAGAAGGACATCGGAGACACCAAGGACATCGTCATAATCGCAGCTCACTTCAAGAATGCCTTCCGTGGCGCAGACCAGAACCTGGCAACCGTTGATGGTATCTGGCAGGTTTCTGACACCCCGGCAAGCGTTGAGGTTGATACTGAGTACAACAAGATGAGAATCGCCAGCGTCTCTGCAGACACCATCGCCATGGACAACAAGGACAATTCCATCACTCTGAGCAAGAACAAGGACACCGCTCTGATGGCTGGAATCGGCATCAAGACCGCTGACCAGGATGATATCTCTGCTGACAACCCGCTCAGGTTCTACATCTACAAGAGTGCAACTATCGAGGGCGCTGAGCCTACTGCAGCTGAGAACGTCGTTTCCGCCGCTGCTGCTGAGTCTGCCGCTAAAGAGAACGTAACTGTAGCTACCGAAGCCGCAGCCGTTGCCGAGGAAAACACCACCAAGGCAGAGGCCGTAGTTGCCGAGGAGAAGAAGACCGAAGAGGCAGCCCCCGCAGCAGCCGAGAACAAGACTGCTGAGGCCGCTCCCGCAGCTGAAGAGAAGAAGGAACAGCCCGGATTCGAGGGCGTCTTCGCTCTGACTGGCCTTCTGGCAGTTGCCTACCTCGTTCTTGGCAGGAGAGAGTAAAATCAAATAGCTGGGGGGCTTCGGCTCTCCAGAACTATCTTCTTTTTGGAATCATTGTCCATTAGTGCTCTTTTCCGGAATTTTTCGCGCAGCTTTCTCGGCGATAGATCATTGATTTATTGAGTTTGTTGGCCAAAAGTGATATTAATTAAAAGCTTGCTTACGGTGAGGCAGCGCCTATGGGCGGGATCATGCAGCGTCAGACCATTTGTCCATATTCCTTACCGGCCAAGCGGCCTTGCGCAAAGCAGGTTATCGCATTCCCATAGCGCTGACAAAGGAGGCCGTAACTATGAAGAAAGCATTATTGATTTTAGTATCCATCACGATGCTGTTTGCTGCATTTATGACCGTGAACGCATCTGAAGACGCTGCCGAAGAGAGCAATGCCAGCGCAGCCGTCGCCGAAGAGACTCATGAGGCTGCATCCGCTCATGCCGAAAACGTGGCTGAGGCCGCAGAAGAAAAGACGGTAGAGGATAACAAGACTGCTGAGGCCGCTCACGCAACCGAAGAAAAGAAGGAACAGCCCGGATTCGAGGGCGTCTTCGCATTGGCTGGTCTTCTGGCAGTTGCCTTCCTGGCATTCGGCAAGAGGGCGTAAATTAGCCACTGGCAAAGAAGAGCCCCCGGCTCTTCATGCACCAATCTTTTTTCATCACTTGTCTTTGATTCAACTGATTTCTTCGCCACCACGCTATTGAACCGCAATTGGATCGATTGCTTCTCTTGTTTTCCATTCTTCTCATGAATAAATTATTATACTTTGCTGGGAAAAGGTGTAATTGGATTTCATCTAATGGCATCAATTTGATGGATCCAAATATCGTTAGCTTACTATGCAGACTGCAATCGTTTTGTGCCCGGGTGAATTTATGTCTGAGCAAACCAGAAGAGTTGCACAATTTTGGCAGGATGTCGATGGCAGCGTCTCATGCTCCCTCTGTCATCAGAATTGCCGCATTCGTTCCGGCCTTCGTGGATTGTGCGGCGTCCGAGAGAATCAGAACAAAACGCTGATGACTCTAGTTTACGGAAATCTCGTGGCGGCCAACGTCGATCCCATCGAAAAGAAACCCTTCTTCCATTTTCTGCCGGGAACCCTGGCCTACTCCATCGCCACCGTCGGCTGCAACTTCCGCTGCCTGCACTGCCAGAATGCCGATATCGCCCAGATTCCCAAAGACCTGATTCGCATTCCCGGCGATTTCGTATCTCCGGAGGAGGTCGTGGCCACGGCGGTCGCTTATGGGTGCCGTTCCATTGCCTATACGTATTCCGAGCCTACCATCTTCTTTGAATATGCTTATGATGTGGCCGTCCTGGCCAAGAAAAATGGTCTGAAGAACGTCTTCGTCAGCAACGGCTACACCGGCGAGGAAGCCGTCGAAACCATCATTCCATTCCTTGATGCCAATAATATCGATCTCAAGGGCGATGATGACTTCTATCGAAAGGTGTGCGGCGCAAGGGTGGAGCCGGTAAAGCAAAATATCGAGCTGTTCCATAAAAAGGGCGTGTGGGTGGAGGTCACAACCCTCGTCATACCAGGCTACAACGACTCCGCGGAGCAATTAAAGGAGATTGCAGAGTTTCTGGCGGGTGTAAGCCCGGACATGCCCTGGCATATCTCGGCATTTTATCCCATGCATAAGCTCACGAGTGTGCCCCGCACCAGCGTACAAACTTTGCTGCGGGCTCGGGACATCGGCCTTGAAGCCGGTCTCAAGCATGTGTACCTGGGAAATATTCCGGGAGAGGGCGAGAATACTCTCTGTCCCGTTTGCGGCCAGGTTCAGATCGAGCGGCTGGGATATCGGGTCATGAGAAATTCCATAATCGACGGCCACTGCAGCAAATGCGGCTCTGTTATCTCCGGCGTCTGGTCCTGACATAACTCTTAAGTATCCAGCCGTACCGTTTTCGTTTTATATGCCGTTTGCAAGTGTCCCCGAAGCCCTCGAAGAGGTCAGGAAAGGCAGGTTCATAATTATCCTGGATGATGAGAATCGAGAGAATGAGGGCGATCTGATGATGGCCGCGGATTTGGTCACTCCGGACGCCATCAACTTCATGGCCACTCATGGCCGCGGGTTGATCTGCATGCCCATGACGAAGAATCGTCTTCGCGAGGTCGGCCTCCATCTCATGACCTCCCAAAACACGGAATCTATGGGCACGGCCTTTACCATCTCCGTGGATGCCAAGCATAACACCACTACCGGAATATCCGCATTCGACCGGGCAACCACGGTTCATGTCCTCATCGACCCGAAGACGACCAGAAGCGATATCGTGACGCCCGGCCACACCTTCCCGCTGCAGGCAAAAGAGGGCGGAGTTTTGCGCCGCACCGGTCATACCGAAGCATGCGTCGATTTTGCCCGGTTGGCCGGCCTCAGCCCGGCGGGCGTCATCTGCGAGATCATGGCCGATGACGGAACCATGGCGCGGCTGCCCGAGCTGGAGCGTTTTGCAGAGAAGCACGGCCTGAAGATGGTTACCATCGAAAGCCTCATCAGCTACCGAATGCAGCGGGAGAAGCTCGTTTGCAAGGTCTCGGACGTGTCCATGCCGACGGAATATGGGGACTTCCGGGCCATCGGCTACGAGTCCATCCTGGACGGCCAGTGCCATGTGGCGCTGGTAGCCGGAGATCCGACCGCCGAGGATGCTCTGGTCCGGGTGCACTCGGAATGCCTGACCGGAGACGTCTTTTCATCCAAGCGCTGTGATTGCGGCGATCAGCTTCGAAAGGCGCTGCACCTTATCGGCGAAAACGGCAACGGCGTTCTGCTTTACATGCGCCAGGAGGGCAGGGGCATCGGCCTTGCCAATAAGTTGCGCGCCTACGCTCTGCAGGATGCGGGCTCAGATACCGTGGAGGCCAATAATGAGCTTGGCTACCCGGCCGATCTGCGGGACTACGGCATCGGCGCTCAGATCCTGGTGGATCTCGGAATCAAAAAGATGCGTCTGCTCACCAACAATCCCAGAAAAGTGATCGGCCTGGAAGGCTACGGCCTCCAGATCGTGGAGCGGGTGCCCCTGGAGATCGCACCGAATAATGTCAATAGAAGATATCTGGAGACGAAGAGAGACAAGCTCCACCATCTTCTTCTCCAGAATGAAACGCCGCAAAATGATCAGATCTGAAAGCGGCTCTTAAGCGGCGTCGGTCGTTATCAGTCGATGCTGATGCGCTTGCGGGAGGTAACGCTCTCCTTGGGTAGGGTGATCTCCAGAACGCCTTCTGCAAGCCTCGCCTTTGTCTCCTCTACCTTTATGCTCACGGGAAGGGAAACGCTTCGCTCAAATCTCCTGTAAGTGCGCTCTCGCTTGTGGAAGTTCTTCTCGGCGACCTCCGTCTCCGTCTTTCGTTCCGCCACCACGCGCAGCTCATCGTCGACGATGGAGATATCGACATCTTGCTTGCTGACGCCGGGTAGATCCATGGTCACAATCAATGCCTCATCAGTCTCCTTGATATCAGCCAAGGGCGCTAATGAGTCCTTTTCCGTCTTTGGTGTCTCGACCTCTTCCATCAGGTCGCCCATGCGCTGCTGCATGCGCTGCATCTCTTCAAGATAGCGGGATTCAAGATCAGTAAGCCCCAAATCCTCCATGAGCCGGTTCATCCTCTTCTGCAGCTTCTTCAGCTCTTCCGCCGGAATCAGTCCCGTCAAATCATCACCTCAATAATGCCTCAAAATTCTCGCAATATACTCTTGAAATATGTGCTGCTACAGCTTATATTTCTTCCTATAGATATGCTGCCTGGATCTTCACCACTTCCGTCGAGTCGGCGGCAGCTGCATATTCGGCCAATGGCTCTTGGTTTAGCTTCAGGAATACATGCCCCCAGTTGAACTTGGAGAGGATTCGCTGTGCCTGCTCCGGTTCGCCCAGGATCACTAAACCAGCCGCCAGCGCTTCCACTGTGGAGAGCTTGAAGGGCTTGCCGTAGTTCACCGGATTGGCGGCCACCAGAAAGGGAAGGGCTCGCTCCTGCAGCTTGACGCGGGCAAAGACCTCCTCGGCATGAGCCCAACTGCAGTCGAGTGCTGCAAGCCCCCTTCCGCCCTTGTCCGCCGGCGAGAGGGCTTTCTCGGAGAACGGACTGAGCACCAGGAAGGGCTTGAGCTGGTTGATGTGATTTGTCAGCCGGGCCAATTCGAAGCGGGCCAGCTTTCTGCCTGAGCATTTCTTAGGATCGCACTGATTGGCATGATAAATGACAAGCTCCATTGGCGGTATCTATACACCGATAATCCTATTAACATTGTGTTCAACTCCAATTCCAGCTAATTAAAACAGCAAATACTAGTATCGGGTGCTTTCTGATGAGTGAGGTCTCCAAGGAGTATAACTTCAAACAAGCAGAGGAGAAGTGGGTGGCAAGCTGGGACAGCTCCGTCTACTACTTTGACTGGGAATCGAAGAAGCCGCAGTACATCATCGACACTCCGCCGCCTTATCCTACCGGAAACTTCCATATCGGCAACGCCCTCAATTGGTGCTACATCGACTTTGTGGCCCGCTACAAGCGCATGCGCGGCTTCAATGTCATGTTCCCGCAGGGCTGGGATTGCCACGGCCTGCCTACAGAGGTCAAGGTCGAGGAGATCAACCACATCACCAAGAACCAGGTGCCGAGAGAGGAGTTTCGCAGGCTGTGCGAGAAGCTGACCGACGAAGCCATCGAGCGCTTCCATCTTTCTATGGGGCGGCTGGGCCTTTCCATCGACTGGTCCAACGAGTACGTCACCATGAAGCCGGAGTACTACGTCAAGACGCAGACCTCCTTTGTGCAGATGCACGAGCACGGCCTCATCTACCGCGAGGACCATCCGGTAAACTGGTGCCCGCGCTGCGGGACGGCCATCGCCTTCGCCGAGGTGGAGTACGACTCCCGTACCACGTCCCTCAATTACATGCGCTTCCAGGCCGAGGACGGCTATCTTGAGATCGCTACCTCCCGGCCCGAGCTGTTGGCAGCCTGCGTGGCCGTGGCCGTGAACCCGGAGGACGAGCGCTACTCCAGGCACATCGGCAAGAATGTGCGCGTCCCCATCTTCGACTACGAGGTTCCAGTGCTGGCCGATCCCGTGGTGGACACCAAGTTCGGCACGGGCGTGGTCATGATCTGCACCTTCGGCGACAAGCAGGATGTGCGCTGGTGGATGGAGCATCATCTGCCTCTGCGCCAGGCCATCGACCGCAATGGCCGCCTGACTGGCATTGCCGGGCCCTACGTCGGGCTCTCCGTTGACGAGACCAAGAAGAGAATCATCCAGGATATGCTTGAAGAGAAGATCATCTTCAAGCAGGAGCCGCTGGAGCAGAATGTGGGACTGTGCTGGCGGTGCAAGACGCCCATTGAGATCCTTTCCGAACGCCAGTGGTTCGTGAAGATCAACCCTGAGGAGATCAAGAAGACGGCGGACGAGATCGAGTGGATTCCGCCGCACATGAAGGTGCGCCTCAAGAACTGGGCCGATGCAGTGGAGTGGGACTGGTGCATCTCCCGGCAGAGGATCTTTGCGACGCCCATTCCCGTCTGGTACTGCAAGAGCTGCGGTGAGGTCTTGGTAGCCAAGGTACAGTGGCTGCCCCTGGACCCCAACCAGACCAAGCCGCCGGCAAAGTGCAGCAAATGCGGCTCGGATGAGTTCATCCCCGAGCATGATGTGCTGGATACCTGGATGGACAGCTCCATCTCGGCATTGGCCGTGGCGGGCTGGCCGGACCGAAAAGACCTGCGCATGCCCACGCAACTGAGGCCGCAGGGCCACGACATCATCCGCACCTGGGCCTTTTACACCATATTGCGTAGCAAATCCCTGGTGGGCATGAAGCCCTGGGATACAATCCTCATCAACGGCATGGCCCTGGGAGAGGACGGTCACAAGATGTCCAAGTCCCTGAACAACTTCATCCGCCCGGAGGAGGTCTTCGAGAGCAACGGCGCAGATGCCCTGCGCCAGTGGGCGGCTATGGGCGGCAGCCCCGGAAACGATATCCAGTTCCAGTGGAAGGAGATCACTGCTGCAGGTCGCTTCCAGCAGAAGCTCTGGTCGATCTACCGCTTCTCTCTGCCTCTCATGGCCAGGGTCGACGGAGCCGTTCCAGGCCAGGTGGACCGCTGGCTCCTGGGAGAGCTGGACCGGCTCATCAAGACCACCACCGATGCTATGGACCGCTTCCAGTTTGATGAGACCATCAAGGCCATCCGGGCTTTCGCCTGGGAGGTGCTGGCGGACAACTACATCGAGCTAGTGAAGGCGCGGCTCTACGGAGCGGACGGCCCGGAGAAGCAGGCGGCCCAAAATACGCTTTACACGGCTCTGGTGACCCTGAGCCGCCTCATGGCACCCATCACGCCCTTCATCTCTGAAGAGATCTACAGCTCCCTGACCGGAAAGAGCGTGCATGTGCAGGATTGGCCCGCGGCTCTGAATATCGAGGTTGATCCGGCGGGCGAGGCCATCAAGGAGATTGCCGCAGCCATTCGCCGCTACAAATCCGAGAAAGGAAAGGCCCTCAATGCTCAGCTTCCGGGAATCGTGGTTTACTCCGATCTAAAACTGGAGACGGTCGATTTGCAGGGTGTGGCCAACTCCGCTGTCGAGAGCAGAATCGGCAAGCCCGATGTGGAGATGAAGCCCGTGGCCGTGAAGCCGCAGATGAAGGTCCTCGGCCCCAAGTTCAAGGACAAGAGCGGCAGGATCATCAAAGCCCTGAGCGGCATGAACCCTGTCCAGGCTGCAGCTCAAAAGGCCGCAGGCGTCATCAAGGTTGATCTGGGCGGCGAGGTTGTCGAGGTAGGGCCCGAGGCAGTGGAATTGGTCGTGGAGACCCTCTCCGCAGGCGAGGCAGTGGATATTCTTACCGTGGGCAATTCCACAGTTCTGGTCCGGAAATGATCGAGGTTGAGGTCAAGGCCCGTGCCGGAGAGGACACTGCCGAGAAGATCCGGGCCCTGGGCGCGGTTCTGGTGGGCGTCGAGAACCACCATGACCTCTACTTCAATTCCCCGCAGCGGGATTTCAAGAAGACGGACGAGGCATTGCGTATCCGCATCAAAGAGGAAGGCCTCCGTCTGACCTACAAGGGCCCGAAGCTGGACGGCGAGACCAAATCCCGCAAAGAGCTGACGGTGAGGATCGACGATGTCTTGCAGATGCGCGGCATTCTTGAGTCGTTGGGCTTCGTGCTCTCCGCCGAGGTCAAGAAGCGCAGGACCAAGTATTCTTACGGGCGCGCCACCTTCGCCCTGGATGAGGTAGAGGGCCTCGGCTCATTCCTGGAGATCGAGGCGCAAATAGACGCTCAGGGGAATGACGGCTATGCGGTACAAAAGGAGCTGGTGCAATCCCTGTTGCGCCGGTTGGGCCTCGGCGAATCCATTCGCAGCTCCTACCTGGAGCTACTGGAGGAACGATCACGAAGCCGATAACCATCTTTTTTATCTGCAAAAAATGCCTCCGTCAAAAATGGATCAGATGATCCTCCTCAGCACGATTTAAAATAAAAAAGCAAATCAGCACAATTTAAAAATAAAAAGCAAAAAAACATGTCCGAAAGTTCAAGGTTGCAGGTTCCGGTTCTGGTGATGCTGCTCTTCATGGTGACGGTGCAGATCCTAGCCCTGGCCATCACTCCTGCCATTATCGCCAGCGGCAACAGAGTATTTGAAGACCCGACCTCGGCCTCAAATCCGTTTATTTATGTCCTGATCATCCTGCTATTCACGGGCCTGCTGCTTTTGGCCATAAGGCTCAAGCAGAATTGGGTGATAAGCGGCTTTATACTGGTCTCCATCGCCACAAGCATCTACTACGTGCTGGTGGCTTTCATGTCGCCCCTCTTGGCCTTGGTGCCGACTGCCGCCGTTTTGCTCCTGCTGCGCTACTATCCGGAGTGGTACGTCATCGATGCCTTCGGCATACTGGTGTGCGCCGGCATCAGCTCGCTCTTCGGCGTGAGCATGACCACGCTTCCTGCGCTGCTGCTTTTGCTGGTCCTGGCGGTTTATGATGCCATCTCCGTTTACAAAACCCGTCACATGGTTTCGCTGGCAGAAGGCGTGATCAATCTCAAGGCCCCTCTGCTCTTCGTGGTTCCCAAAAGCCGGGAATACAGCTTCCGCAAAGAGAGCACGGCTTTCTCCGCGCAATCGGCCCCTGCGGACGGCAAGAAGAAAGGCGCTTATTTCCTGGGACTGGGGGACGCCATCATTCCCACCATCCTCGTCATCTCTGCCAACTGGTCGCTGCCCGGCGCGGCAAGCTATTGGGGCGTTAATCTTCCCGCTCTTGGTGCGATGCTGGGGACATATCTCGGATTCATAATCCTCATGACGACCACGCGCGACAAGCCGCAAGCGGGATTGCCGTTCCTCAATTCCGGCGTGATACTCGGATTCCTGGTGGGATGCGCTGCGGCGGGCGTTTGGCCGTTTTAACTCGTAGGATTGCGAAGGACGAAGCGGGAAGTCCCCATCCTTCAGGGTGGTCTCGCCAACTCTGCAGAGTTTGCGGGAGTTGCGACGCGAGTCGCAACAGGATGAAAGCGGAGTCCTTTGCCATAATTACTTTCACCCTGCCTGGATTAGCTATATATTTCTCGGTATCCCTCTTTCCAACCTAATCTCCCCATGATTTAGGCATACTAAGGTGCTTTTCGTTATCTTCAAACGAAATCTATAAATACTATTATGTGCCTAAATATGCACATTGAAATCATTCACTCGCGTCAAGAAGATTAA
>Ga0074195_1002045_pt1 | contig 24584 bp, 46 predicted proteins | sample EPASupsiteHSE623_FD_64525 | JGI IMG/M metagenome (GOLD analysis project Ga0074195, IMG submission 64525) | Bioremediated contaminated groundwater from EPA Superfund site, New Mexico - Sample HSE6-23 | ecosystem: Environmental > Aquatic > Deep subsurface > Groundwater > Contaminated ... | reverse complement strand
AGCAAGTCGATGAAGTGTTGGTTAGGTCTCGCGAAGTTTTAGACAATTTTGAAATAGGACAAAAGGAAGCAACTTTTATTCCCCGCCCCGACTACGGCAACCTCCCTTCAGTTTTCCTTTTAATGACCGATACACACTATGGGTCTGTTGCTTCTGACACTGAATTGATGAATGAGCACCTTAAAATTGTAGAAGATACTCCTAACTTTTTCATGGTTCACAACGGAGACCATGTAGACAATTTTAATGCTACGGGAAAATGGGCTTCTGGTATGATGGAAGACCCACTTCCTCCACAGTTGGTTTCTCGGGCTTGGACTGAAAAACTTTTGAAACTTGACCAACTAGGAAAGATAGGTGTTTTGAGTTTTGGAAACCATGATGACTTCGGACAAAAAGCGGGACAAGATTGGTATGATTCTTTCTTGGGTAAATTTCAATGCCCCGTCTTTACTTCAGGTGGATTGGAACACATTTTAGTTGGCTCTCAACACTACGAACTGGCAATGAGCCACAAGTACTGGGGAACATCTAAGCTTAATCCAACCAATGCCACAAAAAGATTTTTGGAACATGAATATCCAACCGCTGACATTTCTTTCCTTGGGCATACTCACCAAAGTGAGGGGTTGCAGTTTGAGAGAGGCGGTATTCAAAGAGTTGGTATTATTGGGGGAACATACAAAGACAAAGATAATTTTGCTCGCAAGAATGGCATAGGTGGTAGAAGTGGTTCTCCTGGATGGGCGATTGCTCTTTGGCCAGAAAGAAAACAAATGCAACTTTTCAAAGATGTTGTAGTTGCCCAGCAATGGATGCTTGGACAGATTTATGTAGAAGAGTCTTTTTCAAACCTACAAACCATGGTTCATAGGGATGATGCCGAGAGATTGAGATTGATAAAAATACAGCTTGACGAAATTAAAAAGGGACGCTAATATATATATAATATGAGTGTTACTGCCCAACCTGAAATTAAAATAACTTCATTTTACCCTTACGTCTTAGTAAGGCCAATTGGCAAGGCCGAAGAAACAACCACTAAAGGGGGAGTTTATCTTCCATCTCTAAATGAATTGGCTATGGAGGCAGAAGTTGTTGCTGTTCCCGAAGATGTTACTGATTTGGAAGTTGGGGACATTGTCTTTGTTAAGAAATATGCCAGTTTCCCGATAGTTTCCACTGACTTACGTTTTGTAGAAGAGGAAGACATACTTGGAAAAAGAAATTAAAACAATCGATTATTATGAAACAATTTAAGTTTGGTAAAGATGCACGAGAAGCACTCTTCAAGGGTGTTGATATTTTAGCCCGTTCAGTTGTAACAACCCTTGGTCCTAAGGGTCGTAATGTCGCCCTAGATAAAAAGTGGGACGCCCCAAAAGTTCTTCATGACGGGGTCTCTGTCGCAAAAGATGTAGAACTTCCTGACCCATTTGAAAATATGGGGGCACAACTTGTAAAAGAAGCAGCAAGCAAAACCAACGACAAGGCGGGAGACGGGACTACCACCTCGACTCTTCTTGCTTATGAAATTGTTAAAGAGGGAAACAAGGTAATTGATGACGTTAATAGTTCTGCAAACCCAATGAGTCTCAAGAAAGGGATTGATATGGCAGTAGAAAAAGTAGTTGGAGAATTAAAGAAAACTTCTCAAGCAGTAGACTCACACCAACGAATAGCAGAAATTGCCACCATTTCTTCGGCCAGTTCTAAAATTGGAGAAATGATTGCACAAGCAATGGATAAAGTTGGCAAGACTGGGGTAATTACAGTTGAGCGCGGGCAAGGTATGGAAACCGATATTGAATACAAAGAGGGTATGGAATTTGATGGGGGAGTTGCTTCTCCATACTTTTATACCAATGCGGAAAAAGAAGAGGCAGAATTAGACACTCCATTCATTCTCCTTACTGACCAACGCCTAGAAAATCCAATGGATTTAGTTGGCTTGTTAGAGAAAGTAGTTAAGTTTGGGAAAAGCAAAGAGCTTCTTATTATTGCAGACTCTTTCGGTGACGGTGTTATTGGAACATTAGCCATTAACAGGGCACGTGGAACTTTTAACACTGTTGCCGTCAAAGCCCCCGCTTTTGGGGAGAGACGAAAACAATGGCTTGAGGATATTGCTTCTTTGGTGGGAGGAAAAGTTGTCACCAAAGAGCTGGCTGTTGAATGGAAAGATGTTGATGTTAGTTATCTGGGTCGCTGTGAACGAACATGGGCAGACAAAGAAAAGACCCGAATTATTGGTGGTCTTGGCGATAAACCTGCCCTAGAAAGTCGCATTACCCTTATTAAGAATGAAATTAAGAAAGAGAAGAATGATTATGAACTTTCAAAACTAAAAGAAAGATTGGCTAAATTGACTGGCGGAGCCGCTATTATCAAGGTTGGTGCCCAGACAGAAACAGAACTTGATGATGTAAAGGAAAGAGTCAATGATGCAGTAGAAGCTACCAAGGCGGCTGTTGAAGAGGGTTTTGTAGTTGGAGGCGGACTAGCTCTTTCAAATGTTCGAGATATATTAATGCAACTTGTTCAAGAAATTAAAGCGGACAATTCCTATGAACCAGAAGTTCGAAGTGATATCGAATCGGGAGTTAATATTGTCTACACAGCCCTCGGAAAACCATTTGAAAAGATTTTGGAAAATGCTGGTTACTCTCTCACTAAACTTGTTAGAGGTGCTAATCCAAATATAGGAATAGACGTAGAGACGGGAAGACAGGTTAATCTAATTGAAAATGGAATTATTGACCCTACTAAAGTTGTTCGTTCCGCACTCCAAAATGCGGGTTCTGTTGCGGGAATGATTCTCACAACAGATGTACTTGTCGCTTACATACCTGAGCCTGTAAAAAAGGACTTAGAGTAGGCGAAGACCATTTTCTATCACCCACCCACAGCAAAAGGGGCGGACCTTAAAATCCGCCCCCAATGCTTATCTTGACTTTTGGCCGTATCCTCGTCTTCGATGATAGTCTTTAGTTTCCCACCAGCTGATTCTACCTCCCAGCTCTTTAACTTTTGCCCTCCAAGCATCATCATGCCAGTGTTTCTCTGGATTAGGTAGCGTTATATGGGCTAACTCGTGCAACATCAGCATACTGGGTCTTCCATCACCCATCTTAATGCGTTTTATACTTCTTACACATATCCACCCTTTAAACGTTCCTTCAGTGTGTGCATGAGCCTTGGCTCTAAAACTACTTCCATCGCCTCTCTCGACACATCCACCCACAAAGAGTCCTCTGAACTCTGGATACTTCTCGAACTGTGGATACCAAACTATTCCCATTTTTATCACCTCCTTTCTATTAAAGTGCTGTAAAGTTTTGCCTTTACTATCTCCATTATACTCTTTGACTTTTTTGAAAATCCCGAAATCAAGGGTAATTTTGGCACTTTTGAGGCTAATTATTTTAAGGCTTGACAAAACATTTGCCCGAAAGACAGGGCACTGGTTTTTTGATACAGGCACGAGGCTTGTGCCTAGAATTTTGCTATATCATCAAAACACCATTTAAGTGGTCGAATTCGTGCTGAAAAACACGAGCTTCCCATCCAGAAAAACTTTCTTTCTTTTGGTATCCCGCGGGAACTGTGTATTCTACTGAAATACTTTTAAATCGGGATTTTACTTTTGATACTCCAGGAATACTTAGACACCCCTCTGCCATTTTTTCCTTTTCTTCTGACCAAGAAATTATCTTAGGGTTGATAATAACTAAAAAATCTCCACTAATGTCTGGTTTCATTAAGAATATTCTTTTGATAACTCCCACCTGGGGAGCTGCTAACCCTGCACAAGAAGTGTTTTTGGCAGTAGCAAGCATGTTTGCAATCAGTTGTTTAGTTTCTTCACTTGCAACGTCTTCTATTGGGACACACATCTCTCTTAAGACGGGGTCTCCAATCTTAATTATGGGTAGTATTTCTTCTGACATCTTATCTCCAATCTATTGGTTCTTTTCCGTGTTGAACAAGGTATTGGTTACAATCTCTAAAATGATTACACCCCACAAACCCTCTTGCAAGTGGTGAGGGATGAGGGGCGGTTAAGACAAGGTGTTTTTTCCTGTCAATTTTGTTTCCTTTAGCCTTTGCATAATTACCCCACAACAAGAAAACTATATTTTGTTCCTTATTTACGACCTCAATTACTCTATCTGTAAATTCCTCCCAGCCCTTGTTCGCATGTGACGAGGGTCTTCCCTCTTGTACAGTGAGGATGGCATTTAATAAGAGAACGCCTTGCTCTGTCCATCTGGTGAGGTCTGTTGAGTCTTTAGGACGTACATTAAGACTTCTACTGACTTCTTTGAAAATATTTGAAAGAGACCCTGGAAAACCTTGTCCGTTAGGGACTGAGAATGCTAATCCATGTGCTTGACCATCTGTAGGATATGGGTCTTGACCGAGAATTACCACTTTCACTTTCTCTAACGGAGTTAGTTTTAGTGCGTTGAATATTAAATCTTTTTCTGGAAGAATTCTAATATCTTTACGGAGCTGTTGAGCTGTCACGAATTCCTTGAGGCGTTTATAATAGTCTCTTTTTCTTTCAAATTCGAGCAGTTCTTTCCAGTTCATTTTTAATAATTTCTGTTGTAGCCCTGCTGTGCTTTTTTCTTTTTTCTACAATCTTTGCACCTCTTTGGTTCTGTAAAACCTTTTTGCACAAAGAATGCCTGTTCACCTTCAGTAAGAACAAAGTCATTACCGCAATCACAACATTTTATAGTTTTATCCATTTTTTAATCACCTTCTTTCTCTTGGAGCCTCCACAGTGATTCGAACACTGCTAATATGTTTACAAAACATACCCTTTTCCCACTAAGGTATAGAGGCATATGAGCCAAAACTAGGAATCGAACCTAGACTAATGTTTTACGAAAACATTGTTCTGCCATTGAACTATTAAGGCAACTGATAAATTATAACAAACTTATCTAACTCGTAAAGAGCGAAAAGTTTTTCAAATCAACTAGTATTTCTGATGGGATTTCTTCTTTGTTGGCTATCTTTGAAACTAAGTCTGCAATTAGGCCAGCACACACGAAACCATTGTATGCTACAGCTTTCATTCCACAGGGAATTGGTCGGGCTTTTTTAGAACTAAATAATGTCTTGCCGTAGTACTCCATTGACTTTTTGTCTGCTCCATTTGCCGTGTATATTTCTATAGCATTGCCTGCCATACGCCCGTCTATGAGCCTTTGGTGGGGTTGTAGGTTGTCAAAAAGAAATTTACGGGTGTCCATACTGTCAACGGCATTAATGATTAAACTAAATTCGGGGAGTGTATCTTTATATTCTTCTATCCTATAAGGTGAGAAAGTACCAGGGTTTTCAATTTTTTCTCCTAATGCAATTATCTTAAATTTGCCTACGTCTTTGGACGAATATAATTGGCATCCAACGTTGGCATTTTCTACTGTATCTGGGTCAAAATACTTTACATTAGTACAACCTATCTTATCTAAAGCAACGGCTGTCCATGAGCCAACTGTTCCAACTCCAGCTAATAAAATAGGGAAAGTCAGGTTAGCGGGGTCAATCAGTCCGACTTGTCTTCTGTAATATCTTTCGTCCATTTAGTTTTGCCTCCCTCCGTAAATGTATTTTTCTTGTTTTCTATAAATTCTTCCGTCATTACTTTCAAAGACCCATTCATGTAGTTCTGGGTCAAATGTCTCGACAAGATGATTAAACCTTATTACTCGAGCTGCTTTTCTAGGGTTACGGGGGAGGAAAAATATTTGGCGTTTCTTTTTGTTTCTACCAAGTATTTTGTCAATCCACCCTGAGTCGGAATAGAAAGGATGTTTCATTTTTACTTTTGCTTTTACTTCTTCTTTAATCTCTTCTGTCGGTTCATAACTAGGAAGAGCAGGGGTTATTCTGATTGTCAATTTATCAATTATCTGTTCTTTGGGTTCTTTCAAGATAGCTTTCGCTTCCATATTTCCTTTTTGGTTGATACAGATTGCTACCCAGAAAGATTTTGTTTTGTCTCCATATCTTTTTATAGTGTCTTCGTCGACGGACGAGAAGAAAGGTTCAAAGTCGTAATGGGAATGCCACCAAAGTCTTGGTGTCTGAGTAGCACCTTTCAAAATGATTTCTAACATAAAATCATCAACTGCTTGGTCTTCTAGTTGGACTGTGCCAGTAGTGGCTTCCTGTTTTAACAAGTAGACCTCATTAACTACTAAATTGACATGTTTTTTATCCCAGTCAACGTCAGCCATTCCTGAGATTTCTCCCTCAACTGCTCGGGTGTATCTAATCATCTTTAAGTAACTTCTTTGGGGTATTATTAGTTCCATTTTATTTTTGCTTTAGTTTCAATAAACTCAAGACTTTTTCCTCTACGTGCGTTTCTCTCTGCTAACCAGTCGGTATATTCCGAGTCGCTCATATCAAATTGTCCTAGTAGGGCGAGTATTATTTCGATAACGCTGTGAATGTCTCCACGTTGCCAACTTTCATAGAGAGGATTTTCCGCGTCTCCTTCACACAAACCAGAAAAACCATCAACGTGGGGATGTTCATAACTTCCCCTAATCCAATCGAGGTTTCTTATCATAATGGGTTGTGAATAATCAAAGCGGAAAGTAATAAGCATTCTACCAACTCTTGTAGAAGTCTTTGAGCCGTCATAGTTAAAGGCAATAAGTGAACGTGTCAGAACTATTAAGTTTCCTTTATCTGATATATAGGCGTCCCTTACAAGTTTATTTTTGTTTATAAGGTCAAGTTGTTCTTTAAGCCATTCCTTAGTAAAAGATAGCTTTTTATCAAGTCCATAATTTTCATCCAGAAAGTTTATGAGATTTATTAAGAAGTGGTCAGCTGGGCCAGACTCTCCAACACACTTTACCAACTGTTCATGTGTCACCCTCCAAACCTCATCTGGTGATATTTGGACTTTGACATAACGTGGACTGACTGCAACAATCAATCCTTTCTTTGCTGGATAAATAATGTTCTGTCTGGTATCTCTATAGACAGTAATATACTCACCCGTAGTTAATAATTCATTCAATTTTGGCATTTTCTTTCAGCTACCCCCTCTGCCCCTGAGAAGATTTTCAGAGACAGAAAGCGGGCTCAAAGAGCTCCTTCGATTCTTCCCGCAACAGTCAAAACGTCTCCGTCGCTGAGCTCGGTTTCCAAGGTCGCAGGCTCTCCATTGACTCGGATTCTGTCATCATTATCGGAAACTAATTCGGCTGCATCCAAAGCTGCTTGCACGTCTCTTTCACCGTTTAAGCAATACTTTTTCACTTCTCCTCCAAGACGGGCTACAGTCACGAAGATAGGAGCCCTTTCTGGAACTACATCCTTTTTAAGTTTAGGCATTCATATTCACCCCCCCTCTGTGATTCATATTCAATATACGTGTAAGGGTCAAGTGGAGAGAATTGTATCGGAGATTAAAAGAATTGAGTATATTCATATTGTTTTTTAGAAATTCCTATTATATAAGTTGTATCATATTTATCTAAACTTGTCAAGTATTATTAATGTTATGATTAACTAACTTTATTATAGAGTCGGCTAACATTTTTTTGCAAGTGCCATTTTCTTTTTCGTTCCACTTACCTCCAAATTGTTCATATAAATAGGCTAAATTTTCAATCCCCGCTGGGGTTGTAACAGCTTTCATTATTTTTGCTGTAATAGTTTTAGGCTCATCATCTAAAAATAGACACCCTTCTGGTTCTGACTTACTCATTTTTCTTTGTGGATTTGTTAAGGATTTAATTCTTCCACCTCTGTAATCACCCTCGGGTACAGTCAAATTATTTCCAAACTCTCTGTTATATCTTTTAAGAAGAGTGCGGGCAAATTCTACGTGTTGCTTTTGGTCTTCTCCCACAATTACTTTGTCATAATCTGCCACATCATGAGCCATTAAGACTGGGTATGTATAAAGAAGAGCTGTTTTTTTGAGGGGAGTGGCAGAGCTATATTGGGTCATTCTTCGCATTTCACCATCATGGGCGAGTGCAAGTAAAGAGAAGTAAAGTCGGGGATTGAATGTCAATTCTTGAAAGTCATATTTTTCTACACCAAAGTTGGCAAGTGTGGTTGCAATAATGGACAGGTCAATCATGTCTATTCCTGCGTGATAACTAGCAATTAAGACATCAGCATTTTCTTCTAGGGCGGGCTTAATCACTGAAAAGTAGTGTCCAATATGTAATCTACCCGTTGGTCTAAGTCCCACTATTGTTTTTACCATCTGTTATTAAACCTCCTTATTCTTTCCCTATCGTTTCGGTTAATCAGTTTTGTAATGAGGCGGGAAGCCTTTCCTTTATCCAGTTCATTAATAACTGAGTCGTTTACCCTCATCTTTTTGAGTAATTCCAACTGAGCTTCAGATGGGGGAAGGTTTCTCCAGCGTGCTGTAGTAGCCACTAATGCAATGGAGTCGGGGAAAGATTGGTCTATGTAAGCGTCACTAACCCTCACAGCGTCTTCTAGGGTACTTCTTGTACCACTTGGGAAGCGGTATTCAGATGCTCTTTTGGTGGTTCTGTCGTAAGTCAGCTTACTTATTTCAAATTGACCAGTCAGGGTTTTCTTTATAGACAGGGTAATATCATTTCCCAAACCAATATGGTATGAGTTTTCATCATATCTGTGCCAATCATATTTTGTGAAGTTGTCTATTTCAGTAGGAACTTGAAGTCCTGAAAGCAAGTCGACCTCCTCTATTGCATAGTCAATCTTTTCAATATCCAACTTTTCCAAGTCAGCGTTGGGAGCAAGTTCCAATAAATCATTAATCTTTTGTCCCACTTCCAATATGTCTTGCCCCTTGAAATCAACTGCACCTTGTACACCCAATAGAGAGGCGGTTGTTTGTAGTTTTTGCCTGTAAGTATTGTCGTGAAAGTCTATTATTGTTAGATATTCTTTTCCTTCAAAAAGTCGAGTACCTCTTCCAATCATTTGTTGGAACAAAATACCAGACTGGGTTGGGCGTGCCATAAGTATTACATCTATTGATGGCTCATCAAAACCCTCTGTTAAAACGGCACAATTCACAAGCACCTTAATTTCGCCAATGTTAAACTTTTTAAGTGTTGCTCGTCTTTCTTCCTTTGGGGTAGAGCCAATGACATAACCTGCTGGGATACCCTCCTCATTGAAGCGGTCACATAAGTCAATGGTATGTTGAACATCAACCGCAAAACAAAGAGCCTTTTTGTCAGGAACCATTCTTTTATATGCAGAAACAACTGTTCCATTACGGTCTTCTGTGTTGACGGCTTCTGCCAGTTCTCCTAAATTGAAGTCACCTGCTGTCCTGTGAACGTTTCTAAGGTCGGTAGAGGTATCTACCCTAAAGGCTTTTATGCGTACAAGCCAGCCATCTTCAATGGCTTTTATAATTCCGTATTCATAAGTAACCTTGTCAAAGATTTTGTCTATACCTTTGTTATCAGTTCTTGATGGTGTTGCGGTTACACCAAGTAAAAGAAGTTCCTTGTTCCAGTTAGCATCTGTCTTGTCTTTTAAGACACCAAACTTTTCAAAGACATTTCTATAAGTGTCAGCAGAGGCGTGGTGGGCTTCATCAACTATGATGGTGCAGAAGTCTTTCGGGTCAAATTTGAGAATTCGGTCAGAGTTTGACCTGCCCAAAGTTGGTACGGAGGCGACAATCACGTTGGCATTTACACCTGCATGTTGTTCTGCTTTTTCTATTTCAATCCGTAGTCCCCCGTCTGTTCTAAATAGTTTGTCTTTTGCTTGTTCAAGAAGTTCTTCTCTGTGAGCAATGACTAATGCTTTTTTGCCTGTTTCTGCGATTAAGTCGGAAATGAGTTTACTGAAGACTATTGTTTTTCCCAAGCCAGTAGCCATGACAATGACCTGCTTATCTATTCCTTTTTTGAAGTTATCTTTAACATTTTTGATAGCTTCTTCCTGATATGGACGTAAATTGAGACTTGGCATATTTCTTTATCCTGTAATCTATTATAACACACTTTGACCCAATTAGCAACTATTTACCGCTTAAGAAGCTATCTAGTTCAACAGGATTGTAGTTTGTGTTTTCAATGGCAAGAAGTTTATATTTTACTAAGTTATCTCCTGGATTAAATTCACCCTCTCGGTGTCCATTGTTGTGAAAATGTCCATGTATATTTACATCAAAACTATCAGAACCCCACAAGGCGGATTGTAATTTTTTATACATGACTGGACTGTGAGAAAACAGAATGTTTTTGCCTCCAATTCTACCCTGAAAATAATGGCCTATCCAATCCCAGCCATGAGATAAATACCAAGCATTAGACTTGTGGTCATGATTTCCACGTACTAACCACTTTTTACAAAAAGGTGTGTTTTTGTTAAGAGTCTGCATAAAAGTGGCGTGCCACCTTTCGTCTTGTCCAATACAAAAATCTCCCAAGTGAATTAAAATTTCAGGTCTGGTCTGTGCAAGGTTCTTTAGTATGCGGGCTTCAAAATCTGGAGGACGACCACAATACTCTTCCATTTTTCGGTGGCCAAAGTGTGTATCAGTTATTAAAAATATCTTCATTTTTCCATTTCAGCGAGGATATCATCAATAATCTGATTACACCCTAACGTATAAAGGTCAGTTCTCCCTCCATCACCTTCTGATTTTGGCTCTTCTTTTCTCATTTTCTTTATTTTTTCTTTTAAGTCGCTGTGTTGTTTAAGGAGGGTAGATACTATAAAAGGCATTATCATTTCGGCATCTTTTTTGGCATCAGCAGTAACTAATTTACCCCAAAGATATATTACTAATTTCTTTTTCAACTTATCTATTTGTTTTTGTGTCATTCTTTTTTAACTTCTACTATTATGCTTGGAACGGACATTTTTTCTCTAAAATCTGTTTCAAGTCTCCCACTCATCTTTTTAATGTCATCAGGAGTCAATTCTTTATCTACCTTGACAGTAATTGTTCCAATGGGAATGCGAGCGTCTACCCCGACCTTGTCCCCAAAAACTTCTGTAGTCTTTACACTAATTTCGTCTAGCACCTCTTTGAAAGCTTTGAAATGAGAAGCCAAGATACTTACTGTAAATTTGTAGACAAACTTTTTCTTAGGAGCTGTGGTCTCGGGAGGGGCTTCTCCGTTGACAGCTTGTTCATACCCAGCAAAGACAACTTTGTTTTGGAGTTTATCTATTAATTCACTGATTTGCTCAGAAGAAATGTCATTGAAGTGTTCAAGTTTGTAGAGCTTTTTGGCTCTTTCCTTAATTTTGTCAGCATCATATTCTCCGTCACTACAGAGGGCAAAGAATAACCTTTTTTGTGCCTCATTTGCAAGTTTAACTTCTGCCATATTTATTCATTATAACACATTTTAACCTATTTGTCCACCCTTGACAAACATCTTAGACTGGCTATAATTTAACTTAGCGAACGTCTGTTCTATTCAGTAACAAAACCTAAAACAATCGATTATTTTGATTATTCTTCGGGTTTGTTTCGGTCAAGGTGATAATCTTCTACAATCTGTTTGCTTGGAATAACCCCATTCTTCCACCCCGCAAAAATACAAAACATTCTATTGCCATCTCCTTGAAAGTCACAGTCACAAGTCCTTGCCATGTGTTTAAGTTCAGCTCTCTGAAGAATTATTGAGGCTTCCTCTTTATACCCATCATATAAAACATCATCATTGTTACTATCAGAGCTATTATAAATGATTTGGTTAGTGTCCATATTAATAAATATATAAAAAATAAAAAGAATGGTAATTGGGGATTATATTGCTGTTCGGGCATGTCGGGCAACATGTAACAATTATATCACTTTTGGTTTATATTTGTCAGCGACCAACACCCCGTCCCCACCCAATCTCTTAAATAATAGCAATTTCAAGTTTCTTATTAAGATATTTTCTTTTTCATTTAGCCACATCTTTTTATCGAGTAGCTTCACGCACTCAACATACTTTTTAGCGGTCAACTGTACTTTTTCATCACTCAGTCTTTCCGCTTCTTTTAGTAATTCTTCAGTAAAATCTTCCATATTATCCAAAAATTAAATAAGCTAAAGCAACCAATAAAGCAAAATCAAGATACTTGCCAGAAATTCCAGCCAGTATCAGTATGGCTATTACCAATGTAAATTTTTTGTCTATTTCTCTCATTGTAATTTTATACAATCTACCGCTACATTTTTGCCAGTCCACATAAATTCAGACGTGGCTTGGTGTCCAACAACTACATAGCAATTTACTTTTTCGAGTTGGTCGTAAACTATAAACATCTGGACATTTTCATCAACTTGGACGAATTCATCAGTTTTGGTCAGCCTGCCCCAATAACCTTTTGCTGTAATAGCGGAAAGTAAAAGAAGTAAAATTGTAATTATGGTTATAATTATTAATTTAAGTGTGTAGTTCATATTCTCTATCCTAGATAGCTATATTATACTATACTTAACCAACTTTGTCAAGAGCTCATGCAACTTTCAAACTTCCAAATCATATTTCCGCCTGTTGTATTCCATACGTAAGAGTCAAAATACTCGTCCCTAATACATGCACGATATTCTGCCCTACCATTCTTGTTTCCTAAATTATAGGACACAATAATTGTGGCTATCCAAACTAAGGTAATTATTATAAAAATAAAAGCTTTCATAATTTTTAGTTAGTGAATTGTTCCTCCATGCATTTCAAATGTGCACCATGGGTATTTCCTATTGTTAAGGTTGCTCCGTTTTTCAAATTTTTGTTTGGTTCTATTCCCATGTTTTTATCATTTCCTTTTTTATTGCAGACATAACAAATGTAGTTGTCTATTGCTAGACGAGCGTCTCTCAACGTTTTTACTAATAGGTAATTATTCATCATTTGTTCGTGTTCTTATCCCTGTCCGCCTGCCCGACGAACAGAGTAAAAACATGAGCTATATATGCAAGTCGTAAATACTTATCGTATCATCAGGCTTACATTCCTTTATAATTTGGGCAACTTCTTCTGCCCACATGTCCTCATCTTTTTTATCACTTACCAATCCCCACCAACCCATTCGTCCACTTTCGTGCCACTCTCCATCTGCCGTTATAATGGCATGAGGAGCGACATTCTTAAATCTATTGATATATTGGTCATGGGTAACATTTTTGCCTATATCAAAATGCATAGACTTTTCACTTTCATTCATCTTTTCTGCTTTCTTCCACCATTTTTCGGCTTTGATTAAATTGTCTTTAATCATGCCTCGCCAGTCAATATCTTTGAAAAGCATTTGGTCAAAGTGTCCTGCTTCTGGCTGATTGTCTCCAACTCCGCTTTCACCAAGTTCACCTGTCGCACCCTCAATGGGTTTCAAGTATCCTGTCCAGCGACCACCCAAGACATACCAATCCCAATGGGCATTTGGATTATTCCAATATCCCCAATTTCCTAAATGTTGACACCCTCCAAACCAATCCTCAAAAATCTCTGTGTATTTTTCTTCCTTGAGGAATTTCTCATATTTAGGGAGGCTTTCATCACCTTTTTTAAGTCCTGCCACTATCTCTTTTGCTTTTGTGGCATAATTTTCTTTTGCGACCTCAACACCAAACTCTGCATATCTGCTGTCGCTTTCGACCTCTTCTACAAATGGAGCTAATAATTCTTCTGGGTCTTCACCCTTATGGGTAATAACCATTGTAGTAAAATGACTCATTCGTCATCACCTCCGTCCGTTTCAACTTCTACCTGTGCATTATATCCTTGTTCAAGATTGTCTAAGAATTTTGCAATTTCTTCGTCCACAAGACTTTCGACTTGTTTGTTGACTGTAATTTCTATTTTGAATTTAGTTTCGTCCATTTTCTTTATCCTAACTACATTATAACACTTTTATGTCTTTTGTCAAGTATTAGTTCTTAGCCTTGCCCTCAACCTCTCACAGTTAAAAGGGCAAGGTAAAAATTAATCCCACCAAAATCTGACTTTGTACAAAATAGGCATTTTTGCTTTTACTATTTTGTCATGGTCTTTTTCGTCTGCACTGTCAAACCTCTCATATAAACCTAGTACATCATCAGCCGTTAAGTTAGATATTTCAAATCCCTCTATAGACAACCTATAGTCGTCTCTTGGCTTTTTAATCACATACCCAATGGAAGTGATAAATGGATTCCCCGTTGCAAGGTTAAAAAACCCTTGTTCACTAGGAGACTCATTTTGGGTATGTTCTAAATTACCCTTGCAACTATAGAGTTTGAATAACTCTTTGACTTCTTCTATTGTCTTTTTTTCAAAACTTTCGTATGTATCTTCCATTTTGTTCACCACCTTTCGTTACTCGGCATTAGTGTTGCTTTTGCCTTAAATCGCCCCTCTTTATATTCATAAGTCTTCGGGAATTTACACTTGATAGCAAAAACTATCACCTTGAATGTGTATATGGCAAGATAGATTATGGTTATGGCTACCATTGCTCCAAGTATCATTCCGATTATTTCTTGCATTTTTTCCTTTCAATTAGATTGGTTATCAAGGCCCCAATAATTGCCAATACTACAATTCCTAAAATTATGGGTATCAAAAATCCTAAAATGCCTATAAGTAAAAACATAACTAATGCCAATACTGGGATTACTACAAAAATTATGACTACTGCTTGAGCTGTCGGGTTTGTTATCTTTTTGCCGTTGATAATAATGTCTGTCATATAAATTTGTATTCTAAAATCAATTCTCCTTTAACTTCTGGGTCTTTGACTAACATGCTGTTATGGTCAAGTCTTTTGACATTAAGATTGTGTGAAGTAAATCCTCCAAAAAGATACTCAAATCCTGCATTAATAAAATATGCACGCTCTCTATAAAACATGGTCGAGCCGTCTGAAAGGGCGTCAATTTCAGTTTGTTTCTTGTCAACTGGGACGTTATCCCAAACTTTTTGCTCTTCTACATTCATGGGGCGTGTTCCTATATTGTAAATTCTGAAGCCTTTGTCATCTACCTCAAGAAGCGAGGCAGGGGGAAAGTCTATCCAACTTTTGCGGTCTTGTGCTTCAACTGGGGCAAGGTAGACACCATTAGTTTGTACTTTGACAACAACCAATATGGCTTTTGCCTCTTTGCCGTAGCGAGTCAGTCTTTCAACCTTTGCTCCCTCGACCAAAAATCTTTTCAAATCTGATAGTGTATTCATGTTTTCTTTATCCTAAACTATACTATCATATAGAGTATAGTTTGTCAAGTCCTATAGCATTTTGCCTATGCTACTAAGTAAATGTTCGTTACTTTTCCCTTTTCTCTGCTGTAGTGTACTTCAAAATCTCCCCTTTGTGTACCACACACAATGCCTCTGGGTATACGTCTATTGGCCATGTACACCTCATCATTTTCATCTTCTGCATTGAGGCTTGATTGTAGCCCATTGAAATTGTATTTCATTGAAGTTTTCATCAGTCCCTTGCTCCTTGCAAAATCATTGTGTATGGCCTCTTCAATTTTCTTGAAAGCCTTTTGGCTAAATGACTTAATGGTTATATGTTGTGCCATTTTTAACAGCTTCTAAACCAGTATTCTATGCCGTCAACTTCTACACTTGAATAATCCATTTTTAGCTCGTCACTGGCTTGTTCCCAATCTATACAAGTTAGTGGCCATTGGGTTTCACGATTAACCATTCCAATGTCTTCCGCTAACTCTTGGGCGTAGTCTTCAAAATCCTCATTAGGTATCATTGTCGGGTCATTTTCCTTTTGACTTTCAAAATCCACACCTGCTTCTTCAAATGCCTTTTGCCATTTGGCTAGTTCTTCTCCTGTCAAATCTCGTAAATCTATAGTATTCATAATTTATTCGTAGTCTTCCTCAAACTGAGCTTCTATAATTTCAAATCCCTTTTGTATTGTCTCTTCAAGTCCGATTATGTTTCGTGCCCACAATCCTATCATATCCATTAAATCTCCCTCGTAGTCTCCGCCTCCCCTGCCGTTTCCCTCGCAAATTAATAGTGAAAGAGGGTGTATTTTGTAGCCGTTTTTGTCTTTTTTGATAGCTTTAAGGTCAACTACTTCTTTGCGTGTGTAGTTTGTAAGATATCTATATTTTTTGTCAACCTTGTCCGTGCTCGGGTGTATGTTTTTGCCCGTATCCTCCATTATTGTGTAGATATTTTGCTCGTATTCATCTTTGCCGTCTTTCTTCATTGGATAGCCAGCCTCTTTGTCTGCATAATCTCCAGCCCATACCAATTTAGTTTTGTGCCAGTTTCCGCTTGGAATTATCATATTCTCTACGGCATTCATTATAGGATTGCCGATATAACTATGTTCCATTAGTTTCAATCCTTGTCCACATTCAAAAGTCGAGCCGTCCTTACGGGTATAAGTCTGCTTAAACTCGTGCGTGTACAAGTACTCTTTTTTGTCTAAATTAGTTGGTTTGTAATATTGTCCCATTTTTTCTTTATCCTAAAACTACTATAACACATTGTCTATGGCTTGTCAAGTGGCTCTTACTGTATCACTTATTTATAGGTTTTTTAGGGGGTACAATATCTCAATGTACCCTCTAAAAACTTATAATGACATTCCCAATTCATGGGATACTTTCATCAAGTGGCGATACTCCGAAAATCGGGGCAGTTCACTTTGTTTGCGTTCAAGCAAGTTTGATAATCTATTAATAACCTTGCTTTTTGCTTCTTCTCTTCTTTCGTTGTTTTTTAGCCTCTCGCTCATATTTTTAGCCTCCTCTCTAATCCTTGTATGGCAGTCTGGGCAATGGTCGCTCTTCTAGCTTCCAGCGGTCAAAAATCGCTTGTGCAATTTTAACCCTGCCAGCTTTTGGCCCTTGCCTGATTAACTTTTTGATTTCTTGTTTGTTCATAAGCTCTCATTTCCGCCTCGAAAAATCGGGGCGGTGTCAAAGCTCAATCAGCCACGCTCATTTCAGCGTCTTTTGTTATATCTCCGTCAATCCTTATGACGTATTTAGCCCCCTCAAAAACTCCCTCTTTGTGCTTTTCGCTTCCGCATACATTGCACTTGTCGCTTCCGTCCTCTGGTGTTCTTGCTTTGCATTTGTCGCAATAGTCACACTGGGTGAAAGTATCAAAAAGATACTCAGCTCCCCCGTCTGTCTTGTGATAGTATAATTTAATATCCATATATTAGCCTCCTTTCTATTTTATATCTTTGTACCGCCTCCAACTATTGGAAGCGGTCAAAAATGACTAGTTAAGTTCAACTAGTTCATATACTCCACTCGCAATTTTCTTGCGTGTTTCTGCTATTCCCTCGCCTAGAAACTGATTGCGATATTTGCCTGTCGTGACTGAATAGTCCCACTTGTTCAGGTCAAGATATACTTTGCCGTCTCTGTTGCTTCTGAAAGCTATCATAGAGGCATAGCTTTGAAAAAATGTCCCCTCATCTGTGTCAATTTCAAACTGATTGGGTACATCATTTCCCCTTGAGCTTTGCATATTCTGTACTTTTATTTTTAGTGTTTGCATGTTTTTTACTCCTTTCTAAAGTTATTAGTTACTATCTGCCCAACTCTTGGCAACTTCCCCATTTTTCATAATTCATCATGTAGCAGTCATTGTATGCCTTGAGGCGTGGCTGTTGGCTTATATAGAGGATTGCAAGGGCAATGCCTACGGCTAAGGCAATTAATATATCCCTATAGTGTGAGCTTGGTCGTGGTGCTGGTGCTTTTACTATGGGTGGAGAGCCGATTGCACTTGATATTTTTTGCAAGTCTATCTTTTTGAGCACGAAAGCCCGACTAGTCGCTTGTTTGGTCTGTGTCCTATAGTTTCTCATGTTTTCTTTATCCTTAAATCATTATAATACCTACACTTGACGTGTCAAGGGGCAGTTTACTATAGGAGTTTACGACTATCGGATACAATACGGGGCTATTCTAGGCACTCGTGCCTGTTATGCGTCGCACAATATATCATTTGCGACGAAACCGAGTATAATAACTGTTATACTCAGTTTCTCCCCCTTACTAGTGCCCCCCGTCCTATTGCCTGCGTACAGAGGGGGAGGGGGTATTGTACTAGCCTATAGTGTTGGCGGGCGGGGTCAATAAAAAAATCACCCCCTCCTGTGGAAATTACCCTTAAAGGGGTTCATATATAGTAGTAGTATAGCTCGGTGTGTGTGTTATTTTTTAAAAACCCCCAGCCACAAAAGGGGTACCCTATAGGTAGTCTTCAGCCTAATTTTTTTCTGGCAAATTCAGGGAGATTGATATATAATCCGTATATGTCCTATGGAATCTGCTCAGGCAACCCCAGCTGGGGTAACATTCTTTGTCCTGGGTGTCACAAAACCATTCTCCCTAGCTGTATTGGAAGTCCACATGGCACTATCCCGCCTATTCTGTATGGCACCTGTGAGCCCTGTAGAGCCACCTGGAACCTCAAAACAGGACAATTAGTCTATTCTGCCTCTCCAGACGTGCAAAAAGGTGCTAAAAGTCAAGAGAGACTAGCAAATCTGCACATAGATACCCTTGAATACATCCTCAGACACTCTTTTTCTACCCCATAGTTGTTAAAACATATAAAAAGTATGTTAAAGTCGCTTTCCGACCATCTTCTTGGGCTATTTTCCCTGTTGTCCGAAGAAAAAACCTCGGAAAACGGATGATAAAATTGCTTCTAGTTACCAACCTATAGTGTTATAGACACTTGTTGCTGTATCCTTGGCTAACTGTAGGTATATACTTCTTATTGACAACTTACTTATAGTCTGTTAGCTTTATTGTATATGGAAATACCTGCCCTTTCCAAAATAATAAACTGGTTAAAAGGAAAAAAGAAAGAAAAACTTCCCGTCAATACTCCTAATAACAAGATTACTGATTGTGGATGTTTGTATGAACTAAACCCAAAGACGAACAGGTGGCACAGGGTTCATATGTGCTATTTCCACGAGACCTATAGAAAAGCAAAAGGAGGTAAAGATGCCAAGTAACGAGGAAGCATTTGAAATGTTCTCTCAGTTGTTTGGTGTTCCTTTTGATTCAGTTCCCCAACCAGCACCCCAGCCAGAAACTCCACCCCAAAAGACACCTGTTGCTGGCCACTTCTGCAATAAGTGTGATTCAGATTTAACTTTGATTAATATTGCAGAGTTCGTCGACGGCATTGGTAAGCCCAAGAAAATTTTCTATTGTAAAAACAACCACTGCAAGCGTTTTGGGTTGCTGACGGTTGTTGCTAAAAATATTAAATTAGTATGAATATCTGGGTACCGCACTCGTGGGGAGAAATGACTTTGGAGGAGGGATTTGCTTCCGAAGAAGACATGAAGAAGTTTAATGAGAAAGAGTCGGTAGTTGCAGAAATAGTTATTGAGATGGTTTGTAAGGGTGGAAAATGGTATTGGAGAAGAACTTGAAATATGACACTGCCAAAGAAAAATTTTACAGTTAAAATAGGACCATTTCACTATCAAGTGATTTATTCCGCAGAAGTTGCCGATGAGGCAGAAGTCTTTGCCTGTTGCAACAACAACAAACAACTTATCTATTTAGACCCCGACAAACCTCTTCAGAAAATACAACAGAGTTTCCTTCATGAAGTTTGTCATGCTTGTATGTTTGTTAACGGATTAACCTATAGGTTTGGAGACAAAGACGGTCCTAAGCCATCAGAGGAAGACATTGTTCGCGAAATGTCTATGACCCTTTACCAAGTGATGTCGGATAACCCGCTAATCTTCAATGGTAAAAAACAATAGCTTCTCCAAGGTTAAATTCGATAGTGACCTTGCCCAAGGCAAAGACGCTGAGCATTACGTTTGCAATTTTCTTAACAGATGGTTTCCTACTGCTTTTGTGTTTGATGGAAAGAACAAGGGGTACGACATAGACATTCCAGAAAAAGAAGAACAGATGGAAGTTAAGTACGACCGCCTAAGTAAAGATACGGGCAACCTTGCTATTGAATATGAGTGTAGAGGAAAGCCCTCTGGAATTGAAGTTACCACTTCCCAGAGGTGGTGCATTATTTTTGGGAAAGATGATGGTTGGTTTTTTGCCTTTGTAGAAGTTCCTTTGCTAAAAGCAATTTGTCAAGGTAAGAGGACTGTTTCTGGGGGAGATGGCTATTTGTCAAAAATGTATCTTCTTCCTGTCACAGAACTTATTGAACATCCTTTTGTTAAGGTTCACCCTTTAGTTAAGTAAAATGGAAGACGATGCATTCTATGCTGGAGCTAGTCTATATAATGACCCATTGCTGTGTGAACACGTCCGCAATTTTTCAGAAGACATTATCCCTGGGTGGAATATTCAGCTAAGAATATATCGCCAAAATCCAACAGAAGACTCTAGGGTGTTTTTCTTTCACGCTTCCCGACATGAAGGTTCACCAGATGGCTTTCACTTTGAGATAAAGCGTGTTGTGTCAAATAGTCTTTGGGAAATAGGAGACCGTAGCACCATTATTTCAGAGGTTGTCAAGCTCGGGATTAATGAACTTCGTGTATCTATTACCAAATGGATGGTGGAAAATGACGAATCATGTAGGGTTCTTCAACGGGTTTTGAACCATGGACTTGATGGTGTATAATAGTCTCTATGGTGAAACTGCCCACACAAAGGGCTGTGAAAAGGGATATAGAAAAATGGTGGGGAAGAATTACTTCTCCTTATTTGCGTAGACAATTTTTAGAAGCACCACACCAAGGAGTTATTTCGAAGTGGATTAGGGATATTTTGGATTCTGGGCGTTTTTCACTTCCTCTTCCAGATTTGAAAGTTCCTTTCAGAAAAATCAAAGGACTTGACAAAAAAGATTGAAAGATATATATTTGATATATGGCAAGGGGTGAAAAAGCATCTCGTCGTTCCTCAACCCTCTCAACTCTACTGGGAGTTTTTCTTATGCTAGGCATTCTTCTGGGTACCATCTTTACAGTTCGTAGTTTCTACAAACCTCAAATTTTGCCAGAGGCGGCTTCTGTAGAAGAAATAGTTGAAGAAAGCAAAATTAAAGAATCTACTCCATCTGCCATTGTGAAAGACTTTAAAACTTTATGTGACGAAAGAGAGGGAGAATATGTGGCCTACGAAACCTACGATGTTGACTTTACTAAGGCTAGTGTTGTGGACGGCATAGAAAGATACCCCTCAATAAAGCACGTTAAAATTACGTGCACAATAGACCAATAAATAGACTAATAATAGACTAATGAATGACGACCTAAAAATGGAGGCAAAAGTTATAAAATGGCTTGTTATATGGATGGCGGTCATGTCCGCAATAGCTCTTCTAATTGCTAGGATTTACTAAGTATGATATATATAGTGTATGTCTACTGCCATTCAATATCAGCAATCTCAAGCTAATAATCTTCAAAGTCAGATAAACAATCTCGCCCAACTTTACCAGCAACAAGTCAAAAATACTATGTATCCTATGTTGCAGGTTAGTACCCCGAGTGGTTATCCATTAAAGGCTTCATCGATGGGTTTTTCTTCACTTGTTAGTGCTGCTACGGTAGCAATGCCAGGAGCTTTTTCTATTGGGCAATCTCCTAACTATATGGGTATTCTCAGAACAGACAATGCCGAGTGGGCTAAATCTTTAAAAATTGCACGGGGAGAGTCTTTAAAGAGGTATATGAAATCATCTGGACTATGAGTAATTTATTACGTAATTGGCGGTCAGACTTGGATGTCTTGAAAGACAGAAACTGGGTTTCCAATTCTGCTTATTTTGCTTTGTTAGGAGCGTCTAATTTAAGTGACACGGAATACCATAACTGGTTCAGAAATTCTAAAACTCTATTGATGGAACATGGAGCTACTATAAGTGGGCATGCGGAATTTGATGCTCTAGTTTCTTTACTGGCTTTTGCGGGAATTTTGGATGCGGGTGGTTTTGACGAGGAAAAGGAAGAACTTACAAACAAACTGGTTCAAGAGGTTGAGTGGATTAAAACTGCGTTTAGTGACGAAGAAAATCCTTTTCCTTTTAGAATTATTGGGGAGATTCAAAAGAAGCACAAACAGACAATGGACAATATTACTGTCTTAGATAGATTTCTTAAAGGACTGTCATGAAAGAAGAATTTGTTGAGGTGACATCTCTTTACCAGAAAGATGGAAGCGTCTATGTAATGGCGGGGGGTAATATTCTCCAATATTATGAGGGGGATAAGAAATGGAAACTTAAAATAGATTATGCGGGTTTGTTGGCAAGATTTTTAAGATATGGCATACGGACTTAAGACCTATAGTGATATGGCTCACAGAGAAGACCTGTTGGACATTATCGCAGGTATTCAACCAGCAAAAGACGCTTATTTTGCAGGTGTCGCGTCCCGACCAAGTAGACAAATTTATAAAAAAAGAGCAAAATTATTAGAAACATGGATACGAAATATGAAGAATATCTAAAGCAACTGAGTCCGTTGGCTAACAGCCCTTTTTCTAGTGCTTTAGTACAAGCTCAGGCACAAGCTCAATTAACAGCAACACAGGCTGAAATGCAGAGGCAAATGTATGATGCACAATCTAAGCAACGGGCAATCGAATATGAGAGGATGTTAAAAGAACAGGCCCTTGCTGCCAATCAGGCAATTGCCCAGAGACTGCAACAAGCTAATGTTCCTGCTTATTCTCAAGGAACAGCTTTAACGGAAGACAATTTAATTAGGGAAATAGACAGACTGCGGGAGGAAGAAGAGAGAGTTAAAAAAGCGGAAGACAAAAAGAAGCGTCAGAAGAACGCAAACACTCTAGAAAAATTACTGAGACATGAATTTCAAAAGACAAAAACCTAAATTCAGGGATTGGAGCAAGTATTCCATTCCTAGATGGGTTTTGCTCTCTTTACCAAAGAACGACCTGCCCGATGAAGAAAAATACATCGCCAGTAAAAAGCCAAAGTATTGTAAAAAACTTAAAGGAAAACATGTCCCAGGAGACTGGGAACCAAACCGAAAGTGGTTTTGGACAAAAAATACTCCATCCATTCGTAAGTGTATTGGCTGTGGTAAGATTTTGGATTACAAATTCCCTGACGGGATTTTTAAGTATTAAAGATATTGACAGAGCGGCCTATTACCTTTACCTCGGGGCTGAGTTGATAAGATTGGAAGATAAATACCCCTCAAACGTCTTCGTTTTTAAAGTATACCGTTGGATGCCCTTTATAGAGAAGCATTTTGGGTTTGTCCGCTATCGTCCTTTCTGCGAAAAGAGAAAGGTTCTTAAGAGAATAAGCCGAAAACAAGCTGGATTGCCTGAACATTTTACTGGAGAAGATAATGGGAAGTATAAATTAAGTGAAATTGCTACTTTCAGAAGATTCTCACAGAGGGAGTTGCAAAATATGGAGAAAAGTAGTATAATAACTCAATGACACAAGAGGAATTCTTCAAATTTATTGAAGATGGCTATAAAAAAGCCCATAGTATTATTGTCAAGAAAAATTCCGATTATGCGACTGGTGAGGACCCCTTTAAAAACTTCAAAATGGCCTCCCTTATAGGTATAACTCCAGAAAGAGCAATTTTAGTTAGAATTTCAGATAAACTGGCTAGAATAAGTAATTTGATGAATCCAGGTAAGAAAGCCCAGGTCTCTGATGAGGCCATAGAGGATACCGTTTTGGATATGATAAATTATCTTGCAATTCTCCGTGCCTTTCTTCAGGACGAAAAAGACGGCATCCCTTTTTAAGTAGGGGCTTGACAAGTCCATTATTAGTGAAATATTACTTATAGTATATGGCAAAAGTAATTATTTCCCTGCCTGACGAACTCCTCGAAAAAGTCGACAGATATTGCGATGACTTCGAATACAACCGCTCAGAATTTGTTAGATTTGCTCTTCGTGCAATAGTAGATAGCCAAATAAATAAAAAGACTGATGAGGATACTAACTAAATTGTTTGGACATAAGGGAGTTCCTAAACAATCGATTATTGAGCCTGTTAAGATAGAGGAACCCCGCCACATGCACACATGGGTTCTAACCGCCCAAACTTATGCTCCACCAAGTACTATTAACCTCTCTGGGGGAAATATGGACATTAAAGACCCAAAGACTTTTGAGAAGTTAGCTTTTGGGGTGACTACTTTGCTGTGGGAGTGTGAGAAGTGTACTGAAACTAAAAAAGAAGAGATGTTGGGTAGCGACGAAGAAACCTTAGAAGAACTAGTGAAAAAAGTTCGTTTAACTGGTCCTCAATATATAGAACGGGGCGGTGAAACATTTGTCTTCAATAAGTGGACGCCCGCAACCAACATTCCAGGAAATATTCCAATTAGATAATTATGGACGAAACATCTGCCCCAGTTGAATCTGTGGCTGGGGAGACCCAAGCCACACAACCTTCTGCTATCGACCAACTCCCAAAGTGGAGTGGTAGAGGAAGACCTCCAGTAGCAATAATGAAAGACATTCGTGAAAAGAAAGTTGCTTTCTATAAATCCAAAAAGAAGAAACAAGAAATTATCAAAACTATCTCCAAGTTTGATTTATTCCTCGAAGAATTTATACGCAACGGTGGAAATGCCACTGAGGCTGCGTGGAAAGTATACAACTGTAAGAACAGGGCTGTAGCCGCCACAAT
>Ga0074195_1002043_pt1 | contig 24625 bp, 15 predicted proteins | sample EPASupsiteHSE623_FD_64525 | JGI IMG/M metagenome (GOLD analysis project Ga0074195, IMG submission 64525) | Bioremediated contaminated groundwater from EPA Superfund site, New Mexico - Sample HSE6-23 | ecosystem: Environmental > Aquatic > Deep subsurface > Groundwater > Contaminated ... | reverse complement strand
GGTCGGTCGGCGGCATGGGCTGGGCGAGGGGATGGCAGGGTCGGAGGGCATGGTCGACTGAGGCGGGGTTTCGCCTTGGCCAGCTGCTCTGTTCATCTGGGGATCGACCGGGGGAGCACTCGAACACACACCGCGGGAGAGCATCCGTCGACGCCCGGAGTGTGCATGGCTGCCGCCAGCTGCCCAGCCAGGTTGGATTCACGGTCCCCTCTGAGCCGCGCTCGTCATGCCCGACCACGAAGAAAAAAACCACACCGGGGTTGGCCAGGTCCGAAGGCCCCATCAGTTCATGGTCCGCAGCGCGAAGAATCCTGGCTCTTCAGCTCTGATACGGCGTGATGGACGCCGTCCGACAATGGAAGGATGCGTTGCCGCGCTAAGAGCCCATCGCACTGAGGGCCGGCAATCGTACAGTCCCGTAATTCGACGGCCATGCTTCGGGAAAACCCACGAAGACCGGCTCTGGAATGAGATGGATGCCGAAGACTCCGCGAACCCCGTCCTGAATCTGTTCCATCAGGTCGATGACGTCTCCAGCCGATGCACCGCCGTGGTTGACGATGGCCAGAGAATGCTTCGCCGAGACGCCTACCGAGCCTCGTCGGTAGCCTTTTGGAAAACCCGCGCGTTCGATGAGCCACGCAGCGGACAGCTTGACCCTGTTCGAACCCAGCAAATAGTAGTGCAATCGTTCGGAAGCCTTCAGGATCCCTCGTTGGTGAGCGATCTCCTCCACGAAACGAGCTTCGTCCACGGCGAGGATGGGATTCTTGAAGAACGATCCCGCGCTCTTCGAGTCAGGGGCTCCAGGGACGAGAACCATTCCCTTTCGCGATCGAACCTCGACAACGGCGTTTCGGACATCCTCGAGGGTCGGACGGGTGGGCTGCGTCGCGAAGTACTCCTTCAGGTCCGAATAGTCGATCTGGGGTGCACCTCCGGAGCGGAGCCGGAAGTTCACGTTCAGGATCACGTATCGATCTCTCTGGCTGGAGTTGAACAGACTCGACCGGTAGGCAAAGGCACACTCTTCATGGCCGAGCTCCACGATTCGATTGGTCTGGCGGTCGAACGCCCGGACCGATCGGATCACGGCACCGACTTCTTGGCCGTAGGCGCCGGCGTTTTGAACGGGCGCGCCGCCGACCGTTCCGGGAATACCGCTCAAGCATTCGATCCCAGCGAGACCTCGATGGATGCAACGACTGACGAAGAGGTCCCACTCCTCGCCAGCGGCGGCCGTCACCTCGGCCCCGTGAGGGCCCTCGAAACGCATACCGGTCAGGAGAACGCGCAGGACGAGTCCCGGAAACCCTTCGTCCGCCACGATGACGTTGCTGCCACCGCCCATCACGAACACGGGCCATCCACGATCAGAGGCATGTTCCAGTGCCGTCTGGACCTGGGTCTCATCGGTGGCCTCCACCATGAATCGTGCAGGTCCGCCCACTGACAGGGTCGTATAGGGTGCCAGGGGCACGTTCATCCGGATCAGCGGGAACGATCGATGAGGAATGATCGCGGGAAAAGGCCTCGCCGCGGTCTGGGAATCCATGGATACGCGAGATCGGGAGGGCAGCATATCCGGCAGGCTCAGTGGAGAACGAGGTTTGAATGGCTGCATGTTCACCTGGCCAGATACGATGCTATCACGAGGTTCCCCCCACGGTAAGGGCGAGCCTGGACATGACCGGCATCTTTGGCGAACCAAGAGCCGATTCGTATTGAGTCCTCTTACCGGAACAGACTGGACTCTCTCCAGACAGATCCCAAGGGGGGACATCCGCGGCGCTCAAGCGTACTAGCCGAGGTAGACGTCGTCAATCTTTTTTACATGTCTTAGGGCTTTTCGTCGATGAGAGACAGCTCTTCGGCTGTTCAGCTGGAGGAAGAGCTCGTGCTTTTCTTCGATTTCGGTTGGACCCGGTAGACACTCATGACATCCGGCAGCGAGCGGATCTGGTCGAGGAGGCTGTTGAGCTGAGTCATCGAGCTGATCTCGACGGAAAAACTCAGGATACCCAGGCTCTGGCGGGTCACCCTGGCGTTGGCAGCATGGATGTTGAGCTTGAAGTTGGAGATCACGTTGGTGACCTTCAGAAGGACGTTGGGCCGATCGTAGACGCGAACCTCGATCTCGACGAGGAATCGGGCATCTTTTCCGTGGAGGCTGGCAAGATCCCAGGAGACGAGGACCTCTCGATCCTTCTCGGCTTTGAGCAGTTCGATGTTGGGGCAGTCAGTCCGGTGGATCGAGACGCCGCGGCCTCGGGTGATGTAGCCAGTGATTGAGTCGCCGACCACAGGGTTGCAGCATTTAGAAAGTCGAACCAGCATGTCCCCCATCCCCGCCACCAGGACTCCTTTAGAGCCTCGTGAGACGGCTGCGGAGTCGGTGGAAGCCGGCTTTTGGGGAAGCGTCGGCTCGACCGGTTTTTCCTCGAACAGGGGAAGCGCCTTGATGAAACTGCTCAGCGCGTGCTCGCCTCGGCCAACGGCCGCATAGAACGAATTGACGTCCAGGAATCCCACGTTTCGCACGGCGACCCTGAATTCATCCGACTTGATGACGGAACTGGGGGTCATGTTCGGGTCCGAGGTCGACCGAAGGTTCTTCCGGATCTCCTCCACGACGAGATCCTTGCCCTTGCCAAGAAACTCTTCCCGCCCTTCGTTCTTCAGGAACTGCTTGATTTTCGTTCTCGCCCGCGTCGACCTGACGACATCCAGCCAGTCACGGCTGGGTCCCTTGGAGTTCTTGTTCGTGATGACGTGGACGATCTGACCGTTTTTGAGCTCGTATGTGAACGGGACCAGCTTGCCGTTGACGTGGGCACCCACGCAGGTGTGGCCGACATCGGTGTGAATGGCGTAGGCAAAGTCGAGCGGCGTCGCGCCCGCGGGGAGTTCCACGACCCTTCCATTCGGTGTGAACACGTACACCTGGTTCTGGAACAGGTCGAGCTTGACCCCGTCCACGAAGTCGGTCGCGTCGGCGACTTCCTTGTGCCAATCGAGGATCTGTCGGAGCCACGTCAACTTCTCCTGGACTTCCTTCTTGGGATCGTGGATGCCGTCTTTGTACATCCAATGGGAAGCCACGCCGGACTCGGCGACTCGGTCCATGGCCTCGGTCCGGATCTGGACCTCGAAGACCTGTCCGTCCGGATGGATGAGCGTCGTGTGAAGGGATTGGTACAGGTTCGCCTTGGGGACGGCGATGTAGTCTTTGAATCGGTTGGGCAGAGGTTTCCAGGTCTCGTGCAGGACCCCAAGGACCTCATAACAGTTCGAGACGGACTTGGTGATGACCCGGACCCCGATGATGTCGTAGATGTCCGATAGGCTCTTGTCGCGCTTGAGGGTCTTCTTGTAGATCGAGTAGAAGCTCTTTGGCCGTCCGGAGACTCTGCACTCGATGCCTGCGTTTTGTACGACCTGTTCGACCTCGGCCTTGAGCTTCACGACGAACGCTTCTCTCTCCTGGTGCTGTTGATTGACCTTGCGGATGAGATCGACGTAGACCTCGGGCTCGAGGTGCTGGAAACAGAGATCTTCGAGTTCCCACTGGATCGTCGCGATTCCCAGCCGATGGGCCAAGGGGGCGTAGATCTCCAGGGTCTCCTGGGCGATTCTCTGTTTTTTCGCCGCTGGCAGGGAACCCAACGTCCGAAGGTTGTGGAGGCGGTCGGCCAGCTTGATGATGATGACTCGAATGTCCTCGGTCATTGCGAGGAGCATTTTTCGCAGGTTCTCGACCTGGGCTTCGGCGCGCGTGGAAAAGTGTAGCTTGCCGATTTTGGTGACGCCCTGGACCAAGTTCGTGGCCGTGCCGCCGAACTTTTCGCTGAGCTGCTCCACGGTGACCGACGTGTCCTCGATGACGTCATGGAGAAGGCCCGCGGCGATCGTATACTTGTCCATACCCATGCCGAGCAGCAGTTTTGCCACGGTAATGGGATGAGTGATGTAGGGTTGTCCGTCGGCGCGCAACTGGCTCTCGTGCGCGATGGTAGCGAAATCGAGAGCTCTGAGGATATACGCTCTGTCGAGTCCTTCAGTGGCTGCCAGAGCCTTCCGGAAATCCTCCGCGACGGATTCGCTTTCCGCCTGAGCGACCAAAACGGCGACCTCCCTCATGGCGACAAGTCTATCTCCTGATGGGGAAGGTGTAAAGGTGGGAAAGATTTCGGCCAAGCACAATGGCGTTTGGATCGGGACAGAAGACGGAGTGTTGGAGTATGCTTGTCCGCGTTTTCCGACCATTGTGAACTGGTTTCCAGGAGCCGTGGATGAATCGTCTCTATCAAGACAAGAGGATTGAAATCGAAATCCACAGCAGAATGCTCTCCTCGCGCGGGCCAGAAAATTACGCTTCGTCGCGGTGGAGCCCCGCCAAAGTCGAGAGGGCCATCGCTTGGCTTCTGGTTGTTCTCGATCCGAATCGATCCTATCGAGTGTTGGACCTCGGATGCGGAGGGATGGCGCTGGAGCGTAAGCTATCTCGTCTTTCGAACTTCGAGATCACCTACCTCGACCTTTGCCTGGACGTTCTCTCCCGCGTCTCCAGGCGTCGCGTGCCCGAAGGGTCGTTCGTGAATGGTGATATCGAGGCCCTTCCCTTTGGCCCGTCGACGTTCGATTTGGTCGTCCACAACCAGACGCTCCATCACATCCCGGTTCTCACCACGGCTCTGGGTGAGATCCACCGGGTCACGAAACCGGGCGGGCTTCTCTATTCGATCGAGGCGAACGGACATTGTCCTTGGACCCTCTACAATCACCTGGCTCCCTGGCGAAAAGCCAAGAACTTCGTGTCGGATAATCAACGTCTGTTTGGGATGGCCAGCTTTCGGAGGGCTCTCGTGAGCGCTGGGTTTGGAGTCGAATGGACGCGGATCGTGGGGCTCGACCCCCAAGGCCCCCTTCGCATTCTCATTCCTTTTCTGGAACGGATTCCTCTGCTCAGCGAACTCTGCGGCGGGACTCTCATCGTCCTTTCGCGGAAGACAGAAATCCTCCCAGGGTCTTGAGAAAATACCGGTCCTGGTCGTCCAGTTCGCCGGTTATCCAGAGCGTCGCCGCGTAGACCCCGGAGAACAGGATCCCTCTGAGGGCCAGCTCCACAGCCATGAGGGCTCTTTCTCCTGAACAGAGATGCGGAAGAGAGCGCAGGACCAGAAATGTGACGGTTGCCGCCACGATGATTCGCCCCAGGCTTCCGAGGAATCGTGCGGGGCGTATGTCGCTCGCGGAGAGCTGACAGATCACCACGACCAGAACGGTCAGAGCGCTCGCCGCAAGGTTCGCCGTGACGACCGAGTCGAGCCCGGGCCTCAGAATCAAAGCGGCAAGGTCGAGGGCGAGATTGAGGACGAAGGCAAGTCCGCCCAGTCCGGTTGCTGTTCGAATGTTCCCGGATCCGATGAGAAAGAACAGAAGACCCCAGGTGGTGGCGTTGGCCAGATAGGAGGGAACGAGGTGGGTCACCGCGATCGTGGCCAGCGGATCGACTTGCCCAACCCAGATGTTCAGGACGAAATCGGCCTCGAGAACCGTCAAGAAGACAAGAGGGACTGCGAGGACGGCCAGATAGCGGAGCGCGTAGAAGGAGAGTCGACGGAGTTTGACGTCAGCCAGGTTGGAAGCTGTTGCCGCGGCGGACGCGGACAGGAGGGGATCGTTGAGAAGATTGTTGATGACCGCGCGCGCAATCAGACCCAGTCGGGCGCCGAGCTCGTAGAGGCCGACGGGGCCCGCTCCCAAGAAGGCCGCGATCAGCCACTTGTCGAGTACGTAGAAGCTGAGATGGAAGAGTTCCATGACCGCGTATCTCGGCGCCGAAAGGGAGAGATCCGCGGCGTCGGCCTTTGAGAACGCGGAGGGTGAAACCGGAAAGCGCCCCAGGACGCTCCAGAGGCCCCAGAACTGGATCGTCACCTGAATGATTCCTGCGATCAGGGCGGCCTGGAAGAGAAGGGTTACTCCGCGCGTCGGGGTCAGGAAGAGGAAGACGAGGATCGTGACCACAACTTGGTTCATCACCACGGACGTCGCTGGCCACTGGATCTTCAGCAGACCGTACAATGCCGCGGTCACGGAGAGTCCCGTCAACGAGACGAACCAGACCGTGAAGGAGAGGTCCAGGACCGCGCCCAACGTCTCCGGATCGAGGCTCGACCGTCCGGTCAGCCAACAAATGACGCACGGACGCGCCCAGGAGTAGCCACACAGAAGGGCCGCCATCACGCATCCAAGAACCATCAGCGCGGTCGTCACCAATGTCTGGATGCGACTCGCGTCGTTTCTGTGAAGCGCGACCTGTCGGGTCACATTCCAGGCCAGGCCGAAGTTGAAGAGCAGGATGGGGCTGGTGAAAAGGCCGAGAAGAGCCCAGATCCCGAGTGACTCCGCTCCCAGGCGTTTTAGGATGATCGCGGTCGTGATCAGCGAGAGCGGGACTGTGATCAATCCACGGGTCAGACCGATCATGGAGTTTTGGGCGAGCCGGACGGCCGCGGGCGAGTCCACCGGCAGATCGATGGATCTCGCATCTCCGGAGTCATGGGTCATACGTATCTATCTTGGTTACAAATTGGGTCTACTCGTCCGATCCTCGAATTCGTCCGATTCGCGAGTAGAGAGCCTCGATCTCTCGAACGTGTCGGTCCAGCGAAAAGCGTTCTTCGACGAAGGCTCGCGCTGCTTTCCCCATACGAATTCGCCTTTCCGGGTTCTCGAGAAGTCGCACGATCTCGTGTCCCAGGGCCGAGATGTCCCCCGGATCGACCAGGATGCCGGTTTGATCTTGCAGAACCACCTCGGGGACTCCTCCGATTCTGTACGCGACAGCGGGCCGTTCGCAACCACCCGCCTCCATGATCGCCAGAGAGGAGATGTCGGCCAGGGTCGAGACCGCCAGAACATCGCAGGCGCTGTAGTAGAGCGGGGTTTCTTCCCTGGGCACGAGGCCGAAGAAACGGACGAAGGGGGGCCTCTTGCGTCCGGATGGCCCTCCCAGTACCCAGAGACTCACATCCTTTTGCGTCGACAGAATCTCAATCAGCTCCGGAAGGCCCTTACGATCGGGGTACTGGCCGCCCATGAAGAGGACGATCCGTTCGTTCGGATCGACCTTGAGGATTGCACGAGCATCCTCCCGTCGCGAGAACAGCCGGACGTCGATGCCGTAGGGAATCACGTGGAGGTTCTCCGCCCTCTGGCCCAATCGGCTGGAACGGACCTGGTCCGCGAGCCACGCACTGGGGCTGATGATCTGCATCGGCGAGAGCCGGAAGATGAACTCCTTGAGCAATTTGTTGACGATCGAAATCCCAGGCCAAGTCCGACAGACAATGCACCCTCTCCGGTAATTCTGGCAGTGGGGTGGCTCCGGGTAGCTCTTCACGCACACCGACCAGAGGTCGTGCAAGGTCCAGACAGCCGGGTATCTCCGGGAGTACAGGAGCGAACAGAGCGAAAACGATCGCTTGCCCAGAAAATGGAAATGCACGATGTCTGGGCGGAGTCTGTCGAGCTCGAGGCCCAGCCTGTTCAGGACGGACGGGTTGACGTAGCTCTTCCACCCTGCACCCGTGTCGGTCAATCCGAAGACGTGGATCTTCAGACCGGAGTCGACGTATTCGTCGGACGTCGAGCCGCACATCAGAAAGTGGACGTCGTGGTGACGGGCCAGAGTCCGTGCCAGGTCACGAGCGGCGTGCCCCGCGCCCGACAACGGAAACCAACCTTGAACCTGGACGATTTTCATTCGGATCGTGAGATCGGGCCATCGAGGAGACAAGACTTCGGACGAGTCTCATTATCGGATCGATCGGGCGACACTCCCATCACCCGTCCCTCCCTGGCCCAGCCGACCATGCACAGTGCGGTGAAGATGGAGGACTTCATTTCATCGAGGTGGGGGAATCTCTCGGCCATTCGCCTGCTGAGTTCTCGAATCGAGCTCTGGCCGTCGATTTGAGTCCAGAGCGCCCCGTTGATCTCGAGGAAGTCTTTCATGTCTTTCAGTGTCCAGTTGAACACATGGGTGACGATCACGCCCAAAAAATAGTAGGGAGAGCCTGCTCCGTGCGATACTCGTTTGGGAACGTCATCCAGCAGAGAGTTCGGGATGAAATTGACGCGATGGTGTACGTAGTCGGCATTGTCACGGCAGCAGACCATGCCCAACTTTGTCGCCTCTCTGGAGAAAATCGTACCCCTGTGGGGAGTTGTCAGCTGTCCGAGCTCGGAATCGGACCGTAAGCCTCGACGAATTTTGGCTGTCAGCTTGTTCAAAAATTCTTCTTTACGCGTGTAGCTTGCCAGACGCTCACCCGGGGTGAAGAGCATGTGAGTGAAGAGGGGCGCGATCTCGTGTTCGATGAGGAGTTCCGTTGCCAAGACCATCTCTTGGATCGACTCGCCTTTTTGGGTCATTTCAGCGCTGACCTCGGTGAACGACTCGACGCCGATCTCCAGTCCGATACAGCCGGCCTTTTTCAGAAGGGGAAGCAGATCGTGGTGGCGGACGATGCTCGAGGCCCGGGTCAACCCCACCCATCGACATGGGTGATTCATCTTCAGGATTCGATCGCACAGGCCGGCCATGTGGTCGTGAGCCAAGAGTAGGTTGTCGTCCCAGAAGTGGAACTGGCAGACCTTGTGCCTCTTCCAGGCCTCTTCCATCTGAGCCACGATCCACTCGGGGCTGTGCCATCGAACCGTCCGATTCCATATCAATGGGGAGCAGCAGAATGTGCAGTTGAAAGGACATCCCCGGGAACCCATGATCGGAAAACGGAAACCGCCAACCACGTGGAGAGGGTGATCGTAGAGGGCCCAATTCGGCAGGAGACTCCAGTCGGGGAGCGGAAGGTCGTTCAGGTCAGCCACCTGAGGGCCGTGCGTAACCTCTCCCGGATGGCTGATGACCCCCTCGATCGGTCCGAGGACATCTCCGGACAGCAACCGTGACAGGAGGTTTACGAGAGCGATCTCTCCTTCTCCCCTCACGACAAAGTCGGCGTGCTCGATTGCTTCGTCGGAGCAGAGGGTCGAGTGAGCTCCTCCCAGGACCACTGCGGATCGGCCGATCGACCTGACCGCATCGGCGATGGCGTAGACCACCGGCATCTGCGCGGTCCAGCCGGTCAGCAAAACCACGTCAAAAGGGTTCGACGTGGCGTATCGGACGATCTCCTCGACGGTCATGTTCATGATGTGGGCGTCCAAGAGCTCCACGTGCACGGCGGGAAGCTTCTTTCGCACGTAGGATCCCAAGGAGAGGAGGCCCATGGGCATCGTCTTCTTGTGACGCCTGTTGGCCATCGCAAAGGGCGGATGGATCAGCAGGATGCGCTCGACGCGAGAGAGGGTCCAACGCGAGGCTGCCATTCCACCTGCCGGGGCGTCCAGTCTCTTGGGTGGAATTACCGGATTCGAGGATGGGTCTTGGGCCAGGTCTTTGAGCCCGGTGATCGTCGCGAAGGTGTCGAAAGGCAACGTCCGCTCGAGGAATCGCACAGCAGCGGTCACTGGACCGGAACGCAGGTCGACGTTGCGCAAAAGCAGTTTTCTGAGTCGTTTTAGGATTGGGCTCATGTCACGCGGGGCTCTCATGGCCAGCCCAAATGGGGAGGATGGAGTCCCAAGTCTATCAGCAGCCGGCCGGGAAGGCCACCAGGAGTTTGAATCTTGAACCAAGATCAGCCAGCTCCCGTCTCTGGTACTGGACCCTCGAATGGTTTACCCTTGGGAGATAGTCGGCTCTTCAACCTAGGAGGATTGGCCGTGCGCGTCGTGCTGTTGAATGGTCCTGATCTGGCCAAAGGCTCCGTCATGATCCGGTCTGGAGACCGCTGGCCTCACCGTATCGCCCGCAGGCTGGTGAAAGAGGTCTACCATTCCTATCCGTTCTGGTTCGCCTACGCTGTCGCGACTCTCAAAGAACGTCTTCACGAGCCGATCTACATCGACTCGATCATCGAGGGACTGACCCTCGAGGAGACGGTGAACCGGATCCGCGAGTCCAAGGCTGGCTTGGTGGTGATCGCCACTTCGACCCCAACGATCCAGGCCGATCTCACGGTGGCGCGTCTGGTCAAGGAGAGCTGTTCCACCCATATCTGTCTGGTCGATACCCACGCCACCGTGTTTCACAGACAGCTCGTCGAGGATCACCCCAGCATCGACAGCGTGGTGCGGGGAGAGTTCGAGGTGGCGGTCTGTGATCTGGCCGATGTCCTGTCCGGCTCTTCGAGCCTCGACTCCGTGACCGGTCTCACCTACAGGGCCCAAGACGGCATCCGGGTCAATGATGACCGCCCCCTGCTCGCCGACCTGGACACTCTTCCCCATCCGGATCGCGCCGTGGTCGATCAGTGTCGCTACAAATCGGCTCTGTCTGGCACGGATCGATGCTACATGATCCTGTCGAGCCGAGGTTGTCCGTTCCGATGCACGTTCTGTCTCTGGGTTCCGGTGATGTTCCGGAACAAGGTGCGGATGAGGAGCGCGGCAAAGGTCGCCGACGAGATCATCGTTCTCAGAGACCGGTACAAAGCCAAGGAGATCTTCTTTCACGACGACACCATGAACCTGTCCGTCCGAAGGATGGAGGAGCTTTGCCAGGAGTTCATCAACCGGAAGATCGATCTTCCCTGGATCGCCAACATGCGCGCGGATCAGGGGACCCGCGAGATGTACCGGTTGATGCGTCAGGCGGGCTGTTCCAAGGTTCTTCTGGGGGTAGAAACCGGTTGCCAGAAGCTTCTGGACGCGATCGACAAGAAGATCACGTTGGAGGATGTCCGTCGCTCCGTGCTCTATGCCAAGGAGGCTGGTATCCAGGTCCACTGTACGTTTCTCCTGGGTATCCCGGGAGAGACCAAGGCCACTCTTCGGGAAACCGCCTCGTTCATCCGCGCGCTTGCGCCCGATGACATCCAGGTGTCGATCATGACCCCCTACCCCGGGACTCCCTACTTCGAGTCGGTCAAGTCGCTGAGGTCCGATTGGGAGACCTTCGACGGCTCTTTGGGGTCCTCTTTTTGCGAACTGACTTCGGAGGAGCTCCGCAACGCGGTGAACTGGCTCTACTTCCGGCATTACCTGTCGCCACGCGTGCTGTTTCAGAGAATCCGGAGGATCAAGAGTTGGGAGGAGGTCCGGGAGAACTGGTTGCGGTTCAAGACCTTCTTGGGGCGGTACTTGGCCTCTGGAGTGCCGCGTCCGATGTAACCGGCTCCCCCTCATTGTCCCTGCTACTCCCCGCGTTGTCACCGAAAAGTCACCGAAAATCGAGTCTCAGAGCCTGTGAACAAATACTCACAGGCTCTCAGCGTCTCGAGGCGCTCACGGCCAAGATCTGGTGGTGCAGGTATCCCAGGGCCACGAGGATCAGCCTCTCGATCTTCATGGCGCACCTCTGTGCACCAAAGAGGTTCGCTGCCAGGGCCAGAGGCGTCAAGGAGAGCGCCCCCAGGCTCAACCCAAAGACAAGCGCGATCTTGGTGAGGATCGGATCGGGCGTATGGGCAGCCCGAGCACGACCGGAGTAGTAAAACCGGCGACGGAAGAACTCCTTGGTGAGCCGGCTCTCCGGAATGAGATGGTGGACCACTGCGCGGGGCGCATAGACCAGCGGCAATCTTGCCCTATGCACTCTCAGGCACATCTCAGTGTCGCCTCCACCCATCAGGACGGTCCCGACCCGATCGAGGTCTTCCCGGAACAGCCCGAGCCTGTCGAAGACCCCGCAGTGGAACGCCATGTTGGTCCCGTAGAAGAACGGCATGCGGGTGATTTGCCGCACAGTGTCTCCGTAATCCAGTACGATGAGGTAGCGCATGAGGGGCTCTGAGAACCATGCGGGAACAGAGGTCTGCCAATTGGGGACGATTTTCCCTCCGACGCAGGAGCAAGGCATGGCGGCTGTCGCGTCGATGAGGGCTTCGAGCCACTCTGGATCAGCCTGGGCATCGTCGTCCAAGAAAGCGATCCATTCCCCCTTGGCTTCCCGGACTCCCCGGTTACGGGCCACGCACAATCCCAGGCGGTCTTCCCGGACGTAGGTGAAAGTAATCCTGGTCTTCTTGATCTGTTCTTCGACGAGGCCCGCCGTGCGATCGGTGGACCCGTTGTCGATGACCAGAACCTCGAACTCCTTGACGGAGAGAGTCTGACTCTCCAAGCTCTGCAGAGCCTGGCCGAGGACGTCGGACCGATTGTGGGTGCAGACGATGACAGACGCTTTCATCCTAGTCCATCGTGTCCGACGGTCGATCGACCTCGTCTTCGTCGGTGGAATAGAGCCTCGCATCAACGAGAGCGTCGGTATCCGGGGTTTCCTTCACCCTCTGGGCGGTCTGACGATCCCCGGGTGTGGTTCTGTTCATGATCGCCCTGAGCCCATCGAAATCGAAGTAAACCCACGAGTTGAGCCCGCCGGAGGCTCCCTTTTGGATGAGCCGGAACTTGTTGACGCCCGGCGCGACCGCAGTCCTCGCTCCGTCTCCCCACGTTTCCCTAAGCCCGAACCGATGCCTTTTCAGGATTCTTCCCACCCGTGCCGCATCCGAGTCGTAGACCATCGGAACCGCCAGGTCGATGCCCCATGCGTACCAGTCCTGGCTCACGAAATCGTCCGCCGAAAGCGTCGAGGCCCATTCGTCACGCTCGAAGTAGTAGAGGGGATGGACCGCTGCCGACAGCGCCTGTCCATCCCGGACCACGTCTTTGATCCGTCGAGCCAACGCCGTGATCACCTTTTCACGCAGAGCCAGGCATTTTTTCCATTTCCGGTAGAGTCCGTTCGATTCGTTTCCGCTGAAAGTCATGCCGACACGGAGCCCGGAGAGCTCCGACGGGAGGCTCAAGGGACCTTTCGGATAACGAATGTGGTCGATATGGATTCCGGCGAGTCCAGGATATGAATTGGACACCCGCTCGACGATGCTGGTTACTCTGGAGAGGACGGTCGGGTCTTCCGGATTCAGATACAGGGTCATCCATGGGTCCTTTGTGCCGGGCACGTGGAGTTCTCCGGATGGAGTGGTGACCAAGAATGAGGGAGGAGGCACTCCAGCGTTTGCGAGCACCTTCACGAAGGAATTCAAGACCCCATCTCTGTTGGGATCTAGTCCGGCGTTTCGGGCGAGCTGGGCCAGAGCGTGATCGTCCATTCCCTGGCGCGCGATCAGGTCAGCCGCTGCGGTGACGAGCTGTGAGTTTGTCCCGGTCAGTCGGCTTGCTCCTTCCTTCAGATACTTCACGACCACGTCGTCCCAGATCGTGCTTCCGATATGGTGCGGCCGTACCCTCTCCGGATTATCAGTCTTCCAGAACAGGACGTGCACCCAGGCCTGGACGTTCATCCCTCGCTTTGAGGCCTCATCGAGGACGATCGATAGGAGATCGTGACCCTGTGGAAGTCGAGTCAGCGAATAAACCGGCAAGGCGCGACCCGACCGGTCGGGCATTGGCGCGATGGAGTATCCCCGCAGGAACGTTTCCATGAAAAGGGTGTTGACGCGAAGATCCTTGAGCCGGTCGAGAACACCGGAGACGGCTTCACGAGCTCGGGCAGGATCGAGAGGTTCAGCCGAGGGAGAGGGAAGAATCCAATCGGGAGACAGCCAGAAACCCCGGACCGGTTCTGCTGCCGCTTGGGTGGCCGAAAGACAGAGCAGTGTGACGGCGAGGAGCCTCTTGTTCAGAATCGCCACGGCAGAACCCCTTTTCTCGTGTTCGTTGAAAGGCGGGTCTCGCGGGGACAGCGAGGAGGCGAAGACCGCCTTGGTGTGTGGGGAGAATCCGGGGACTTCACCTGGTACTACCGACGAAGGCGGAGAAAGGATGCCGCGGTGAGAAAAAAATCCCCGATGCCGATCAATGGCACCGGGGTTTTTCAGGTCAATGCCCGTGAACTGGCTGTTGTGATTCGTACTGCTGATTTACAGGCATTGTCTTTAAGGTCAATACCCCCGGAATTTGCAGCACTGATCAGCCTTTCCTTGCTGGTGTTCTCGGAGCTGGGGCTCTCCTAAGGACGGCGTCACTCCACGTTCCAGTCGGGTTGCAGGACATTGCCGTAAATGATGGGGAGAAAGATCTTGGACACAAGGTCCACCTGATCGGTCCCGGCCTTGAGATTCAGGTGGATGCGCATGAGCGTCACACGCTTGAGTTCGGCCGGCGACTGGTCCTCGGTCTTGAAGACATTGAATCGTGGAAATGGATCCCCTTTGTCACGGGGAAGATTCAAAACGTAGCCCGTGAAGATGTCCTTTCGGGCGTTCGCCACATCGAAGAGTGGACGGCCGACATCGCCAATGCCTTGACGTCGAATAAACACACTCCGCTCGCCCTCTTTCCGAAACAGGTATTCCCAAGTGGTGAGCTGAAGGTTGTCCAATCCGAACCCCTCCCAGGATTGAACAGGTTCGGATGGGAACCTCTGAAGGATGAGGTGGTCCGGCCTGAGCTCCGAAATGCGGTAGGTCATCCTCAAGTCACGGGCGAAGGTATCCAGAACAATCCCGGCGATCGAGTTGAGATCGAGTTTGTCGGAGGTTCTGTTCCAGGTCTTGATGAGTCCAAAATGAAAGAAATAGATGATCCCAATGAGGATAGATCCGGCCGCGAAGGCCATGAGGACTTCGATCAAGGTGAATGCGCGAGATCTCATCATCGGTTGTGTCTCATCGGTCCGTCAAAAGAGCCTCGAGATCGATCTTGCGACCTTTCGTGACCTGGGAGTTGATCTCCACCGTCACTTTCGCCTTGCGGAGCACGCGCTCGGGCTTTTCCTTGGACTTGATCTCTTCAACTCGGGTGATCCTCCGAAAGACCTCATATCCCAGAGGATAGAGTTCATACTCGAGTCCGTAGTAGCGCTTGTACGCACGTTTGAAGCGCTCCATCACGGAATCCGGCAACTTGTTGTGATCGGTGTAGACATCGGTGAATTTCTCGTCGAAGTATTTCGAATCCTCTCTCATGCGTGAGAATTCCCCGAAGAACTCATCCACAAAAATGTTGTCCGTGAGGAGCTCCGTTTCGATGTAGACCTTCCGGTCCGAACGAAGGTTCTGAGCGGTGATGTTTCTGAGCTCCTCGATCCGCTCGACAGCCAAGGCGTAGGCCTTGATGTACTCTTGGTTCTTCGTGGCACCCACAAAACCGGTCCTCATGACATCGACCAGAGCGGGGACGGAGACGGCAAGAACGAGAGCTGTGAGCAAAATGGAGATGAAGGTGAATCCTTGCCTCGATCGTGACCGCATCTCTCGCTTCATGAGGACAATCCCAACGTTGGCGAGCACGGTCGACAGAATCACTCCGGCGACGAGGGCCTCGCGGGACGCGCCAAAAGCCCAATAGGAGAGAAGCCACAACGATACGTTGATCGCTTCTACGATGACGTAGCGGGGACTGACCGGGGCTCCGCAGTGTCGACACTTTCCCGCAAGACACAGGTACGAAAGGATCGGAAAGAGATCCGGGACTCCAAGAATGTGTCCGCAGGAGGTGCATCGACTTCGCGGATGAACGATCGACTGTCCCCGTGGAATCCGCCAGATGCACACATTGATGAAACTTCCGACGAGTCCTGCGAAGACAGCGATCACGACCACATGGAAAAGGGGAGGAGCGCGAACAAAGGCCTCGATGAAGAGACCCAAGACTTCCGTCAAGTCGCCCATTGGTGCCTACTCGATCGTCGTCAACACATTCAGGGTTCTAGGGTACTCCCCAGAATTGAGCCAGACAGAGACGCAAAACCTGGTCCTGGACTCCCCTGAAGAGCGGATCGAAAAAATGGCTGAGCAGAAGGGCCAAACCGACGAAGGCGATCAAGAGCTCGTTCTGCTTGTAGGTGAAGAAAGCTCTTGGGGAAAGGAGTAGCCTCAGGAAATGGTGACCGTCGAGGGGGTGAATGGGCAGAAGATTGAAAACCCCCAAGAGGGCGTTGATCATCGCCAGTTCCAAGAGAAACTGAAACACGTAGGAGGTACGAACCAAACCGGTGAGCGAGTCGCGCTGATAAGGAGGAACCGCAACATTGATGATGCCGATGGCGATGGCAGCGATGAGAAAATTCATAAGAGGGCCGGCACCGGCGGCCATCGCCATGTCTCGTTTGGGATTGCGGAAGTAGGCCGGATTGATGGGAACCGGGTTAGCCCACCCGAAACCGGCCACAACGATCATGGCCGTACCGAGGGGATCCAGGTGTTTGAGAGGGTTCAGAGTCAATCGCCCGAGCATACGGGCGGTAGGGTCTCCGAGGAGCGAAGCAGTGTAAGCGTGAGCCCATTCGTGCAGAACGATTCCGATCAAAAAGGCAGGGAAGACGAAGAAGGCAAACTGTGCCAACCGCTCCAAGGCTTTGTCCACGCCCCCAGCCGTGTTGACCTGTTGAAGCGCGATCCATATCACGGCGAGCGTGATCAAAACAAGAACCGATCGGTGTTTTAGATAGGAGCCCATGATGTAATCCGAGACTTCTTTGCTTCTTTGAGGAGTCTCTTAATTATACCAGGTGCGAAGACGAACGGGAGCGAAAAACGGGGAGGCTCGCCAAGAGGACGGCCTTTCCCCGGGGTTGCAGCTCCCCAAACCGGCCTGCAATCGACTCGATTGAGAAGGTGTCACTCCACGACGGTTCCGGTGCGAGGAAGAGCCCATCGCGCCCACCCACCAAATCGGCTGGCGATCTCCGCGCGGACAGAGAGAAAGGTCGGAGAGGCCTGTGGCCGCAAACGCGCCGCGAGATAGGCGAGATCGAGCGATTCCAAAGCCAAGCGGTCGTCTTTAGCCGAACGGTCGTTCTTTGACTGACGACCGAGAAGGGTGGCAGCATCAACGATGGATCGATCTTCGTCGACCTGGAATCTCACGACCAGTTCCACGAGACGGTGGACACGGCTGGACTGTTCACCCGTTGTGATCAGTTCCGGGACGGTGGTGAAACGATACCCTCGTCGTTTCAGCTCCGGCACGATCGTCTGAACGAGCTTGAGGATATGTTTTGAGTGGTCGTGACACAGGACGATGGAGCCGTTCAACCGGCGAGAATCGAGAACCCGGCGAATCTGCCTGTCCAGACCGGCACCGAGACTGTCCCAAGTGTCGATGGTCCACATGACGGAGTGAGTATGAAAGCGGCCGATCGTCGCGCAAACGTCCGATTTCTCAGCCCCATTTCCGTAAGGGGGTCTAAACAGAGCGATCGTTTTCACCCCGGTTGCGGCGGAAATGGACTGGACGCCTTCTTCGATGTCTTTCGCGGCCGCCTGGCATCCGATCTTGGCAAGACCTTTCCAGCGGCCGTGCGTCATGGTGTGATTGGCTACGACGTGACCTTCGGTCGCGATTCTTCGACAGACGGCCGCATTCTTCTGGGCAAAACATCCCAACAGGAAGAACGTGCCCGCGATGTTTTCACTCTTGAGGTAATCGAGAAGCTTGGCCGTGTCAGGGCCTGGTCCGCCATCAAAGGTCAACGCGACCTCTTGCCTGGAGTCGTCACCCCGAAAGATGACAGGGAGCCCTGAGACGATCCGTCGATGGATCGGCACCTGTCCCGGCGTGAGAGCATCCACCAACACCTGAGCCTTATCGATGAAGAACCGTTCTCTGGAACGGTCCAAGATCGAAAGGGTTACGTACCCCTTGAGGAGAAAAGCCTTTTCCCACGAACAGTCCGTCTTTCGGCTGACCAGCAGTCGATCGATCTCAGCCAGGAGTTTCTCGTATTCCACAACAAGAGAGCCTCGATCGGTGGGCTGGCTCAATAGGCGTTCACGAACTTCCCACGATCTCTCAACGAGAACTTCGAGAGGGTCACCCGCTGGGGATGGTGCAGCGGCCCATGAGTAGTGGCCGCACAAGACATGCGCAAGCCCCACAAGCAACAGGACCAGACTCCATCTGTTGAATGGCTGAATCCGGGTTGACAAGAGGCTTTCCTTGGAGACTCCCCCCCTAAATTCGATCGTATCATGACATGACTTGGCTCGCAAAATCATGACTCACCGTGAGCGCAGGGTTACAGAGGGTTACAGAATGTCAGTATGACTCGGCCTGACGATCTCGAGAGACGCGCATTCGAAGAGACATCCGATCCACTCCCCATCGTGAACTCATCCACTCGCCCGTCATGCACCCGCCCGCTGCAGGACGTGATCGATTCTGTTCCTCTGGTGATACTATCGGCAAAAATGGCAAAAACCTCTCTTCGGCGTTCGTGTTTGTCGTGTCGAAACCCATGGATGGGGGGAACGTCTTTCTCGTCGACAGTGGTCGGTCATCATTCAGTGGTCGGTCATCGTGATGAAACAATTCCACTCTCTTTCGATGATGGCCGTGGCGCTCGCTGTCCTGATCGGCATTGCCTCTCCGGCACGCGGACAATCCCAGAATCCGCAGGTCACGTCGCTTCTCGATCCCCAGATCCATCTGGGTCAGGCACAGACCCTCCTGGATTCGAACCAACCCGCGGAAGGGTCTCGCCATCTTCAGGTATCCTTGGAAGTCTCTTCGGTGGGGACTCCGACCTGGGAGAATGCCTATCGATTGGCCATGGAAAAGCGGTCCGATCTGTTCGCCCAAACTCTCGCCGGGGCGAATTTTTCGGTTCCACTGGCCTTGCTTCCCGAAGATCTCAAGCTCTACGCACCTGACGAAGTATTTGCCATTCCACCCTACGGTCCTTTCCTCGAGTTCCTGGACAAGGATCGACGAGAGACTGTTCTGTTCCATTTGAAGAACAATCAGTGGAGAGACGCCTGTCACATCGTGGAGAACCTCCTCGACGATCAAAGGAATCACATTCCGGCCCTGCTTCTGGTCGCCATTCTGTACGAGCGGGTCGGACAGCTCGCTCTGGCTGAGAAACGGTATGCGGAGGTCCTCAACAAGGCGGGGACGTTCGATTCACAGGCATCGTTCACGGCTCTTTTCGGGATCTTCCGAACGCAGTATCGTCGTCAGGATTTCAAGACAGCGGAGACCACTCTACAGAGGTACATCAAGGAAGCTCAGGCCTATCTGTCCGATGCTCTCGAAAGGTTCAGGACGTCGAGCTCGAGCTCGGATTCTCTCTATTGGGTCGTCCTCGAAGGCCGACGCCATCTCGTGGAAGGGTTCAATTCTCTGGGTGTTCTCAAGGCGTTCCGCAACAACGACCAGGAAGCATTCTATTGTTTTGAACAGGCCCGCCTTCTCGCTCCGGGAGCGATCACGCTGACCCTCAACACGGTCTGGCTCCAGCAAAAGCTTCTCATGATCGGAACAGCGCGACAGACACTCTCCAGGCTCGCGGAGAGTCTCTCCTCATTGGAGCGATCTCTGCTGGGTCAACTGGATAGATCCATTGACGAAGGAACTTTGGATCTGGGTCTGCCCTTGTCGTTTCGAGATCTTCTTCGAAACATGATCGCGCGGATTCGTGTCCGTCAGGCTCTCTTCGAGCAGACGTTGGGGGAATCGAAAGCATCCGGGAGTCTTCTGCGGCAGGCTGTGACCCTTGCGGACAGATCACCCCACGCTCACTACTATTTCGGGCTTCTTCTTCAGACCGAAGATCGTCAAGATGAGGCGATTCGCGAATTCAAACAAGCCATGGCCTGTGCGGCTCCGACACGGTTACGGAACGAGGCGAAACATCGGCTCGACGAGTTGTTTGAGCGGGAAGCGTTGCGTGCTCAGCAGGCCAAAACCCGCGATGACCAGATCAAGGAACACCTGGAAGAGAAACTCGATTCGGCACAGCTTCAGATTCTCAGAAGGGATCTGGCCGACGGTGTCCAGATGCTCGAGCGTGGAGAGTATTCCAAAGCCAAGGACCATTTCTCACTCTTGGCGGAATACCACAAGGACAGTCTGGACATCTTCCGCTGGCTAGGGTTCGCCAATCAAGAGATGGGTCGATGCAAGGATGCTCTGCTGGCGTACGATCGAGCCCTTGCCATAGATAAGGCCGATCCCTGGGCTCTCTCTCAGAAGGCAATCGTGCTCTACGAGTATTCGAACGATCTTCCAAACGCCCTGGCTCTGGCGGATGAAGCCTGTCGGATCAAAGGAGACGACCCCATCATCCTCTCGAACTATGGATGGCTCCTCGTCTCGAGCGGGGAGATTCGCAAGGGAATCGAGCTTCTCAGATCGGCCATCGAAAAGAACTCGAAGGATCCTCGGCACCATTTCCGGCTCGGGATGGCCTACTACAATCAGGGAGTGTATCCCTTTGCCGTGAGCCAGTTCGACCAGGTTCGTCGTCTGTTCCCCAAGCATCGCAAGGCCAGTGTGTTCTTGGGGCTTTCTTACGCACGTCTGGGCCGGATTTCCGAAGCGATGAATCAACTCTCCGCATCGCTCGAACTGATGGGTGAGGATTCAGACCTCAAAGGCCTCGTGACGGAGAACCTGGCCTTGCTCAGAGGTGGCAGCAGCCCTGTCGGAACTCCAGGACCAAAGGGACATCCCGATCGAAGACTCCCTCTCACGCGGGATGAAATCCAGAGGCTAAACACCGCTCATACGACCGTTACCCAGGCTCAATCGCTCGTTCTCAAGGGCGAGTTGACCCAGGCGAGGGCTCTTCTATCAGCCGCGTACAAGGACTTGCCCACGGCGGTCGAGTTGGGTTTCGCCTATGTGTTTCTCCTGCTCCAGGGCAAGCAAGCAGACGATCTGAAGATCGCGGGACAAGTCTTATCCGGCATGTTGGACGTCAACACTCAAGAGATGCGGGCCTATTACCTGATGGCCCATCTCCAGTTCGTCCAAGGGGGGCTCACGGAGTCCTTGGACAGTCTCCAAAAGGCTGGGTCGCTTCCTTCCGGGTGCCCGTACTTCGCCTTTCTGGAAGCGATCGGACGTCGCTGGTCCCAGGTTCTCGATGTCGATCGAAACGACCAGAGCGCCATGGATGCCCTCGGATTGACTCACCTGCTGCAGGGACGTCTCCAAGAGGCACAGGAACTCTTGACTCGTTCCTCGAGCGTCGAGGGCAAACGGCTCCTGGGAGAAGTCTATCTTCGTCAGTTCATCTTGAACAAGAAGCAGCTGACTTTTCAGCAGGCGAAGCAAGCCTTGACGGAATCCTCCTACTCTCGAGTCGATCAGCTGGACGCGTTCTGGAAACTGGTCATGAATCCTTCGGTTTCCAGGTCCGAGAGGGTCGTCCTGAAGGAAAAGAGGTCCATCCCAGCCAAGGACCTGGAGGGATGGTGGCGAATCGATCCGAGCACGAAACAATACGCCGCAGAGGGCACGAACAAGGTCGGGCTGATCGATGTGAACAAGACTCCCCTCTTCAACAGAAGGTGGAGTCAGATCGATCAGTTCCGGCTCAAGAAGATGGAACGGCTGGAAGCCGAAAAGACCAGAGAACTCTCAGAAAAGGAACTGGAGCGCAAAGAGACGGAAGAAAAGGAGCGGGAAGAAAAGATCCGAGCGGGAATCGGTGGACCGGAGAGGCCCAAGGTCGTTCCTCCACCGGTGCCCGGTCTTCCGGAACCAAACGCCGCGATTCTCGTCGGAGATCCCTTGCGCGGCTCCTCTCGAGCTTCCCGGAATGAGGCTGCACCGAAGAATCAGAAGCATCAGCTGAAGGGATTGGCCGGTCACCATTTGGAGCAAGGTCTCGATCTGGTCAAATCGGGCCGGTTGACGGAGGCCATACGAGAGTTTCAGACCGCGGTCAGTCTCGATCCATCCAGCAACGAGTCTTCGCTGTCATTGGCCTTGGCGCTCATTGTCACAGGCGAAAATTCGAAGGCCAAGGCGTTCCTGACGTCCAAGCGAAGGACCGTTTCGGGCGCGGTCGTGGCAAGGCTTTTGGGTCACATAGCCTGGCGTGAAGTTCGATTGGACGATGCGGCGCGTGCCTTTGGTCTCGCGGTTGCCGAACCTTCTTCGGATGGGCCGACTCCAAAACGCGGACGGAGGCGTGTCTCGTCAAAGCGGCGTACCGACCATTCCGGAGAGTTGCGTTACCTGACGATCAGCCGCAAGACGTGGGAACGGATGTTGGTCGACAACCCAACCGACTTCGATGCCAACTTGAACATCGCCCTCCTGGACTTCTTTGCTGGGAAAGGCAAGGCCGCTCTTGACCGTCTCGACCGCATCGTTACCGTCCCGGAAGGAGCTTTGGCCTACGCGGAGATTTCTCTCTCTCTCGTTCAACAGAAGTTCGACGTCCGACAACTCGACAAGGCTCTCGAAGTCCTTGGAAACGTCGAAGGAACGAGTCTGGTGAACATTCAAAACGAGCTGCGCCGCTACCGCGAAGCCAACAGAAAATGATCCAGGAGCCTATCGGACTGTCCGTCCGAAAGACTCAGTCCGGTGTTTTGAGTCCAAAGACCGGGTCTAGATGTGCCCCATCGTTGAAAGAGAGCACATCACCCGTGGACCGTTCACCCGGGAGAAGGTGGTAATAAGGTGGTAGTATTGAAAGCGGGTGATCGGAATGGATCCCACGATGAAATCGACAGCGGCTTTGCTCCTCTTCTTTCTATGGTGTGGAGTGTCCCATGGTTGTGACCTCGGCCTGAGCTGGGTCACGGAGAAAGAGACCTCCTCGAAACTGCTGTCCCCAAAGGCTGTCTCGGCGATGATCGATCAGATGGTCAGCCGGATAGAGTCTTCCGGGGCGCTTCCCCGTGATTCCGTGAAGACAGTGGCCCTCACGGCCGTGGAAATCGATCAGAGCCCCGGGGACTCAACATTGACCGACAAGGAAACCCACGGGTTGCGTCAGCAGGTCGTCGACGCGGTTTCAAAGGCTTTCGAGAGCCATCAATTCAAGGTGGTTCAGTCGGAAGTCCTGGCTGCTGCCATTGCCCCGGAACCGATCAGTCCCGATGGATTTCTTTCACCGCCGGGAATGGAGCTCGCTCGACAAAAACTGTCCGCGTCACTTTTCCTACGGGTTCGGCTGACCGACTACCGTCAGACCATCCAGCTCGACCGCAGCACGCTCCCAGGCCAGCAGAACCGCTTTCGCAGACATCTGATCCAGAGCGTGAAGGGACGTCTCTCCCTCCAGGACGACTCTGGCCGATACCTCCACATCGGTGAGGCTACCGGTCAGATCCGAGAAGGAACGGTCCAGGAAGGGGAGGAGGGTCTTGCCCCTTCGGTCGGCCAAAAGACTCCCGTCACGACGGAAAGCCGCTAGCACGACAACGTAACGTCCTGCCCGTAGCGAGGCCAAGCGAGCCGCAGGCTGGCAAGGAAGAGGCGAAAGGACCGGAGGTGTACTTGACAGTACATCGAGGACCTTTCGCGACGCTGACGCCGTCAGCGTGCGGCGCAGCCGGCCGCAGTAGGGTTGGGGGGTTACGTTGTTGTGCTAGGAGCCTGTCGGAGTGAGACTCCGTCAGTCCGGAGTCTGTCGAATCGTCAGAATCTGCGTGTGATGCAGCCTCCCACCAGTTCGTCCGTGGCGATGGGGACGAAAAGAGGATCTCCGGATACCGAGGTCCCGAGGGAAGCGGCCACCAGTCTGGCTGTGCCGTACCCCACGAGAGCTCCGGCCAAAACATCGCTGGGCCAGTGGTTCTGGGTGTGGACCCGGCTGTAGGCCGTGGTGGCGGCGAGCAATAGTGCCGATCGACCGATCCAGCCGGGGTAGTGGTAATGGATCGACCCCGCCAGCGAGAAGGCTAGAGTCGTGTGACCAGACGGAAATGAAGCATCGCCGGAGAAAGGACGGAACACGTGGCTTCCCAGGCCCGCATTGGGCCTGGCACGACCGACCAGGTACTTGATGGCGGGTGTGATGATCCCGACCGAAGACACGGCCGAGTAGACCGCCACCTCGTTGGCCCGGACAGCCTGAGGATCTCCTGTGGCGTAGCCGTAGGCGCCCAACACCGAAAGCGCGCCGAGATTGAGGGGGACCTCTCCCAGAGCCTTTCCGAACCGCACGATTCGCTCTGTCAGATCGTTTCTGTGGCCGCTGATCGTGCCGGACACCTCTTCATCGTCGTCCCCCAGCGCGAGCGCGAGAACGGTCCCCCCGACAGCCGCCAGCTGGACCGTCGAGGCTGTCTGGAGGAAAGCCAGTTGTCCCTGATCGTTCAGATACGACTTGATCGAATCCAGATCCCGAATCAAAGGATCGGTCTCGCATCGTCGACGACTCTTTGCGCTTGTCTCGCCTTCTTCAAAGACGAATCCGGAGGACACCGCCGCACCATGAGAAAAGGAGGACCAGACGAGAACCACCAACGCAAAGTGGATGGCGCGCGTCAGCGACCGACCCGCTCGTGAAGGGAACCATGTGGCCGGCCGATGATGATCAGCCACCAGCTCCCGGATCAGGGACCATTGCGGGACAAAAATGGCGTATTTTCCCTCCACATTGCACCGTATCGGCTGTTTGACGTGAGTCGTGTAGCCGACAAATGCATGCCTCTCGCGAGGGGGGCATGTCTCGTGGGGGGCGCTGAGGCCGGTGGAGGGCGTCGGATGTCTCTTCTCTTGCTCAGACAGTCCTCGCGGCTGAGGCAGCCGCTGCGGAACTCGCATGAGAAGAGAGATCCCCCCCCCCCCCCCCCCCACAAACATCCCCCCCCCCCACACACACCCCCCCCCCCCC
>Ga0074195_1002042_pt1 | contig 24625 bp, 20 predicted proteins | sample EPASupsiteHSE623_FD_64525 | JGI IMG/M metagenome (GOLD analysis project Ga0074195, IMG submission 64525) | Bioremediated contaminated groundwater from EPA Superfund site, New Mexico - Sample HSE6-23 | ecosystem: Environmental > Aquatic > Deep subsurface > Groundwater > Contaminated ... | reverse complement strand
TGAATTGAAATTAAAAGTAAAGGATAAATAATTGGCAAAAGTGAGTAATTTATTGGCATTAGATGGGAAAACAAATGTAGCAGTAAACGCTTCAAGTGTAAATTCAATAACAGATACAATAGTAAATTTAAATACAGCATATAATTCAACTGGAATGGTTGGTCTTGGAAATGAAAACATAACTATAACAAACACAGGAACAATTACATCAGCGCAAATAAATGATTTGTTACCAGAAACTTCAGGAACAATTACTTTAGCTGGAAGTGGTTCTTTAGCAATTACAGTTGCAAGTGGAGAAACTTTAGATTTAAGTGGTGTAACTAATAGTTTAAGTGGCAATTTATCTATTACAGATTCAACAGGAAATGAAACTATTACTGGAACATCTGCAAATGATACATTAACTCTTTCAAGTGGAAATGATACAGTTAATCTAGGAAATGGAAGTGATACGATTAATACAACTATTAGTAATTTAGATACATCTGATAATATTTCAGATGGTGGAAGTACAGGTAGTGATACATTAAATATTACAAATAGTGGTACGATAAATTCAGCAAATCTTATAGATGTAAATGGAATTGAAACATTAAATTTATCAAGTGGTGCTGACACAATCACTTTTGCTGATACAACACAATTTAATGCATTTAGAAATGAATTTACTGATATTGTTGATGCAGGTGGAAGTGATACTTTATCATTTGGCTCATCAGCAGTAACAGGAGACTTAGACTTTAGTAAATTAAGTGAATTTGAAACATTAAATCTATCGTCTAATGATGATAATTTAACAATTAGTGGTGATGAACCAGCTACAATTAATGGTTTAGCAGGAAATGATACTTTTTCTTTAGATTTCTCAAGTATTAGAAATTTAGATGGTGGTGCAAACACAGATACTGTTAGTCTAACAGGGAATACAGGAAGTATCTCTTCTGATACAGATTTTAATGAAAGTTCAATATTTACAAATATTGAAAAACTTGATATTACTTCTCTCAATTTAAATACAAGTGATAATAATACAGAGTTTAATTTCACGGAAGCTATGATAGACGCATGGACTGGTAATGCAACTGGTAACTTAACACTATCTTTAACTTCATCTCAAGTGGAGAAAATTAAATTTACAGATAGCTCTAGTACAGTGCATGATAGTTATAACGCAGGAACTAGCTCAGATATACATGATAATACTGTTTATACAATAGGTGATAATACACTTACTATTGATATTACAGATGTACCATAATAGGAACAATAACTTTTTTGGGATTGTTCTTATTCAAAATTTAAAAAAGGTTTTTTTTGAATAAAAATATTATAGATAGTGGCTTTAACAGAGTAATAAAATCTAGACATGGTTTCCTTTCTTATAACAAAAATGATATATATATTGGGAAATCAATAGAAAAATATGGAGAGTTTTCCCATCTGGAAGCAAAACTTTTTGAACAAATTTGTAAAGATGGAGATATTGTAATAGAAGTTGGAGCAAATATTGGTACTCACACTGTATATCTTTCAAAACTTGTAGGAAAAGGTGTTGTTATTGCATATGAACCTCAAAGGTTAGTTTTTCAAAATCTATGTGCAAATCTTGCAATAAATAGTATTTCAAATGTTTATGCCTATCAAGAAGCCGTTTCAAATGAAACTGGAACTATATTAATTCCTGAGTGTGATTTTAATAAAAACAATAATTTTGGTGGTATTAATATAGAAAATAGTAAAAATGGAACAATTGTAAATAAACAGAAATTAGACCATTTTTTAAACAAAATCAATAGATTGAAATTACTAAAAATAGATGTAGAAGGTATGGAAATAGGTGTAATTCAAGGAGCGAAAGAACTTATAAAAAAATTTAAACCAATTATTTATGTTGAAAATGATAGACAAGAACATTCTAAAAATTTGATTGAATTATTATGGAGTTTGGATTACATAATGTACTGGCATTTACCAAGACTTTTTAATGAAGATAATTACTTTGAAGAGAAAGAAAATATCTTTGGAAGTATCGTTTCAGTTAATATGCTTTGTATTCATAAAGAGTTTGATATTAAAGTTAGTGATATGAAAAAAGTAACGAATTCTGATTTTCATCCAATGAAAAATAAATAAGAAATAAGAAATTTTATTTTTATAAAAATTATAAGTTTTTTAGATACAATTCCAATAATTTAATGATTTTAAGGTATATGCATGACTGAACAAGAAAAAAAACTTTTTGAAGAAGCAGTTGAATTTTTCAATAAAAAAGATTATGACAAGTCAAAATTTTTATATGAAGAAATTTTGAAAATAAATCCAAAATCTTCAAATGTTTATGGAAATTTAGGTGTTATTTTTAAAATAAAAGGTGATATTAATACAGCAATTAAATGTTATATTGAAGCAATTAAACTTAATCCAAAAAATTTACTCGTTTATAATAATTTAGGTAATGCATTTAAAGAGATAAAAAATTATAAAATGGCTATAAAAGTCTATATAGATGCTTTAAAATTAAATCCAAAAGATTTTAATATGTTTAATAATCTAGGTATAGCTTTTGAATTAATTGGTGATTCTAATAAAGCTATAGAAGCCTATAAACAAGCAGTAAAAATAAATCCATCATATGCTAAAGCTATAAATAATATAGGTGTGGTTTTATATAAACAAAAAAGATATAAAGAATCTTCTCAAATTTTTGAAATAGCACTACAATCTGACCCAAATTATAATGAAGTTTATAGTAATAAAGGTGCTGCTTATAATAAAGCAAAAGAGTATGATAAAGCAATAGAATCTTTGGAAATGGCAATTAAAAAAATGCCAGATCATGGTGGAGCATATACTAATCTTGGTAATGTTTATAATAAATTGTTTGATTATAAAACTGCCGCAAAAATGCATGAAAAATCTATCGAATTAGAACCAAATGGTTCAAATGCTTATAGTAATTTAGGAACTTCATATAAATATTTAGGATTTTCAAATAAAGCTATTCTTTCATATAAAAAAGCAATAGAATTAGAGCCAAATTTTGTAAATGCCCATTTTGATTTAGCAACAATGTATTTAGCAAATGAAGATTTTAAAAATGGTTGGAAAGAGTATGAGTGGAGATTTAAAAAAGATGAGATGATACCACATATCTTAAAACATAAAGATATTTTTTCTAAGCCATTATTTACAGGAAAAGAAGATATAAAAGATAAAACTCTATTACTTCATTCAGAACAAGGTTTTGGAGATAGTATACAATTTATAAGATTTTTACCACTATTAAAAGAAAAATTCGGATGTAAAATAGCCGTAAAATGTAGAGAAGGTTTAAAAGAGTTATTCAAAACGATGGAAGAAATAGATGTAATAGTTGATAGAAGTGAAGCTACACCTGAATTTGATTATCAATTATCTATTATGAGTATGCCTTTTATTTTAGATATAAAAAGTACAAATGATTTGCCAACACAAATGCCTTATTTAAAATCTATTCCTGATAAATCTCTTGAAATTAAAAAAGAAAAAGGGAAAATTAATATTGGTATTTGCTGGAGTGCTTCAACAACTGGTGAAAGTTATGAAGGTAAAGTATTTGATTTAAAATTCTTTGAGCCACTTATGAATAATCCAAAAATAAATCTTTACTCTTTGCAAGTTGGTGATGGAAGTGAAGATATAAAAAAATTTGGCTTTGAAAATAATATCATAGATTTAACAAACAATTTAACAGATTTTTCAAAAACAGCTTATTTAATTGATAATTTAGATTTAGTTATCTCTTCAGATACAGCAGTTGCACATTTAGCAGGTGCTTTAAACAAACAAGTTTGGATTCCTTTACAAAAAATCCCAGATTGGAGATGGACTAATAAAGGCGAAACTACAAAATGGTATCCAAGTGCTAAATTATTTAGACAAAAAACAGCAAGAGTTTGGGAGGGCGTATTTCAATCTTTAAATGCAAAACTTTCAAAACAATATAAAATTAAAATTAGTTGATAGGTAGATTTTTGCAAGACCAAGAAAATAATACTGAACAAGAGCAATTAGTATTTGAAGATAATGCTTTAAATAGAGAAGAATATCCTTTATTATTCTCTTTAAAAAATGTTTTAGATTTTTATTTTGGAGATATATCTTTAAATACAATTATTAGTTTTAGTGCAAAATCAAATAAAGGATTTACGCAAGAATTAGCCATTGATGTGACAAAAGAAGTTGGTCTTATTGCAGTTGCAAGGGATATGAAAGCTTTTGATATCCCAAATCATTTTTTACCATGTATTATTTTTGATGGAGATGAAAATCCTTTTGTATTAAAAAGAAAAGGTAAAGAGTGTTTCTTATACGATCCAATTAGTAATAGCGAAATAAAAGAAGATATTAGTTATTTAAAAAAATTTAAAACAGCAATTTTAATATTTAGAGATCCAAAAAAAGAAAAAATACTTGATGAAATAAAAGGTAAAGATTGGTTTTGGAATCCAGTAAAGAAGTTTTGGCGTTCATATATTGAAATAGGTTTTTTAACACTATTTATAAATATTTTTGCCCTTGCTGTTCCTTTATTCTCAATGAGTGTTTATGATAGAGTTGTTCCTAATAATGCCATTGAAACGCTATTTGTATTAGCTATAGGTGTAGTAATTATATTTTTATTTGATATGTTTTTTAAAAGTGTAAGAAATCATATTATTGAAAAGATTGGAAAAGAATTAGGTGTTTATTTAGAGGAAGAACTTTTAAAAAGAGTTTTAAGTATTCAATCTCAATATGATACTATGCTCGTTGGAACGAAAGCAAACTTATTTAGAGAATTAGCTTTAATAAAAGATTTTTTTGCCACAAAATCAGTAGTTCAAGTAATAGATTTCCCTTTCTTTTTTATAGCTATTGCCGTAATATTTGTAATATCCCCAATGATTGCTTTAGTTCCATTTTCAATAGCTATTTTAGTATTGTTTTTTAATTTTGCAATGCAAGTTCCAATTTCAAATTTGAGTAAAAAGAATATAGAAAATATTCAAGCAAAACACTCTTACTTAGTTGAAACTATACAAGGAAGTGAAATAATAAAACTTTCAAATGCTCGTTCAACAAAGCTGTTTAATTGGAGAAATATTATTGCTGTTACAGATTCTGTTTCACATAAAATTCAATCCTTAAATGTACTTTCAATGAACCTCTCACAAACAATAATTCAGCTGGTTACGTTGTTAGTTATTATTGTGGGTGTATTTGAAATTAGTAATAAAAATCTTTCAGTTGGAGGATTAATTGCAGTTACAATTTTAGCTAGTCGAGCAATGGTACCCGTAATTCAAGCTTCAATGATGGCAATAAAATTAAAAGAGATTAAAGAATCTTTAAATAATATAAATGAATTTTGGCATTTACCTCTTGAAAATGATAAAAATATCGAAATAGGATTAGGCGAAATAAAAGGAAATATTGAGTTTAAGAATGTTGATTTTTATTATAAAAATAGTAAATATCCATCATTAGATAATTGTAATATAAAAATAAAAGAGGGTGAAAAAGTAGGAATTATCGGGCAAACTGGTGCTGGTAAAAGTACCTTTTTACGAATTTTAACAGGTCTTGATAGTGCTACAAAAGGTTCAGTTTATTTAGATGGTCATGAAATATCTACAATTCATCCAGTTGAAATAAGACAAAATATTGGTGTTATGCCCCAAGAACCTTTCCTATTTTCAGGAACTTTAAAAGAAAATATTGAATTATCAAGTCCTATTAGTAAAGAAAAAATGATGCAATTAATAAAAATCACTGGACTTGAAGATTTAGTAAAAAAATCAGGACAAGGTGATGGACTTCAAGTTGGTGAAAGAGGTTGTAATTTATCTGTTGGACAAAGACATCTTGTTGCACTTGCAAGAGCATTACTCAATAATCCTCCTATTCTAATTTTAGATGAACCAACAAGTGGATTGGATGTTGGTTTGGAAAAATCATTAATTATGCATTTAAATCAGATATTAGATAATAAAACTTTGATAGTAATTACACATAGGTTTGCAGCCTTAGAGTTAGTTGATAGAGTAATTGTACTCAATCAAGGTAAAGTAGTTGCAGATGGACCTAAGAACGCAGTTCTTGCTGCATTACAAGAGAAGAAATAATATGAGTAGTAATAGATTATTTGAAGAAAAAGAGTGGAATTATCGTACAACAGTAATTCCAGCAATGCTTTTTATAGTGATTTTTTTAACTTGGTCTTATTTTAGTGAAATAGATGAAGTCGTAAGAGGAACAGGAAAAGTTGTTCCATCTGGGCAAACAAAGGTTATACAAAATCTTGAAGGTGGAATTGTATCTTCAATTTTAGTTAATGAAGGAGATAGTGTTAAAAAAGGTGATATTATTTATAACCTTTCAAATGCTTTTTTTAGTGCAGATTTAATTACAAAAGAGATAGATTTATTAACATATCAAGCTGTTTTATGTAGATTAGAAGCATTAATTGATAATAAAACAACAGTAGAATTTCCTGCTGAATTAAAAAAGAGAATTCCTGATATCGTTGAAAATGAGACTAGAATTTTTTATGAAGATTTAGAAAATAATCAAAGAAAGATAGATATTGCGCAAGATCAATACAATCAAAAAGATTATAAATTAAGAGAAACAAAAATTAGATTTAATAACCTTAGCATTGAATTAAATTTAGCAATGGAAAATATGAAAATATTAGATGAACTATTAGATAAAAAGGTAGTATCTAAAAAAGAGTATATATTAGAATTATCAAAAAAACAAAATATTGTAACTCAAATTGATGAAACAAGAAATAATATTCCAATTTTACAAGAAGAGATGGAGGAAGCTAGAAAAAAAATAGCTGCTGTAGAGTCTGAAAATAGAAGTAAATCATTAAGTAAATATTCAGAAGTTAAAACTGAAATTACTAAATCTATTGAAAAAAATAAAGCAAATACTGATAGAGAACAAAGAAAATCAGTAATTTCACCTGTTAATGGTATTATAAATAAATTATATTTTTACACAGAAGGTGGAATAGTAAAAGCAGGGGATAAAATGGCTGAAATTACCCCAATAGAAGATTCTTTAACTATAGAAGCAAAAATAAAAAGTTCAGATAGAGCATTTATTTGGGAAGGACAAGATGTTTCTGTTGAAATAACAGCATATGATTTCTCAAAATATGGATTATTAGACGGCAAACTAATTTCTATTTCTCCTGATAGTTTTGAAGATAGAAATGGTGCAATTTTTTATCTTGCAAAAATAAAAGCAGATGTAAATCAATTTGCTCCAGATCTACCAATTCTTCCAGGAATGGTTGCAAATGTTAATATTTTAACTGGCAAAAAAACGGTCTTAGAATATATCTTAAAACCATACAAAGATATATCAAAGAATGCCTTACGTGAACAATAGTTAAGCATATTATTAGATTTAAGAAAATTTTAACTATTAAATAAGATAAAAGAACATATAATCACGATGATTATTATAAAAAAGGATTCAGGTGTTTAGTTTTATAAAGGCTATGCAAAATTTACTTAGCGGACTTAAAAAAAGAAAAGGTCTTTGGTTTACAATTTTAACGATTGTATCTGTGTTAGGTATATCGCTTTCAATGTATTTATTAACAACAATGACGAGTAGTATTGCAAAAGAAGTTTATGTGAATATGTCAGTGTCTTATAAAAGTAATTTAGAAAATAAAATTGAAGATAAACAAAAAGATTATCAAAAAGTTATTTTAGGATTAAAAACAAATGACAACTTCAAAAATAATCTAGAAAATAAACAGATAATTGATTCGATTATTGAGAATTATAACAAAAGTTTATCAGATGTAGGTTCTGAGGCTATTTCAGTAGTTTATTATTCAACAATTAATCAAACAACTCAATTTCGAAATAGCATTAATACTGTAATAAATAGAAAAATAGCTTCATTTGGTTTTGAAGTTTTGCCATCTGGTCCAAGTATAGTTTATCTTGAGCCTATTATATCGGGAGAAAATATTTTAGGTGTAATAGAAGTAAAAGAAAGTCTTTTATCTTTAAAAAAAGAGATAGAGAGAAATAAACAGAGTATTTTTTTATTTTTGATACAAGAAAAAATGATGTCAAATTTAGCTGTTGAAGCAAAAAATGGAAGATATAGCCCTGTAATAGATGATTTAAGAGTTGAAGAACAAAAATATGATGGTAAGTTTTTTGCAAATATTATATCAGATGGATTAGATGGATTTAAAGAATTAAAAAATGTAGGATACACAGTTAATAGAGAATTTTTTAAAACATATAAAGAAGTTAGTGATATAAATGGTGTTACTATCGGTTATATTGTTGTTGGTGAAAAAGTTTCTACAGATGGTGGATTTGTAAATATCGTAGATAACATGACAAAATCAGTTACCTTAATAGCTCTTGGTTTAGTAATGTCAATATTACTATTCATGTTTTAAAAAGGTTTTAGATGAGAAGAATTAAAATATTAAAAATATTTTTTGTTGTAATGTTATTTATATCATTTCTTGTATATTCGAATTTTTCTTTAATTAGTACTTTTTTTATAGCTACATTAACTTTTAATATACCTATTTCAACAATATTTTTAATTGGTTTATTAGTTATCTATCAATCTGCAATAAAATTGACAATGCTTGCTGGAACATTTGGTATTTTAGCCTATAAAAAAGGTAAAGATTTAGAGTTTTATTTAGAAGGTATTTCAAAAATTATGCCAGCAAGTATTGCTCATATGTTTCAACGAAGAGCAAAAAAAGGTGTGATTTTTTTCTCAGAGCAAGAAGCTAAAGAAGTAACAGAATGGTTAGATGGTCAGTTTTTTAAAGAAAAAGGATATACATCTTTTTTTGTTGGTACTTCATTAACATTAGGATTATTAGGAACATTTGCAGGATTATTGGTTGCAATTGATCAAATGGGAGCTATTATTTTATCTTTTGGTGGAGATAACATTGATTTAGCTGAAGTTATGACAGGATTCTCAGGTCCTTTAGGTGGTATGGCAATTGGATTTGCATCTTCTTTATTTGGTGTTGCTTCTGCCATTATTCTAAATATAATGCAATATATTTTGACAAGAAGTCAAGCATCATTTTTGGAAGATGTACAAGCTTGGATGAAAGGTAAAATTATTGAGTCACAAGCAATCGATACTATTGAAGATAGTGAGAATATTAAATCTTTTGTAAGAGGAAATATTTCAAGTGATAATAATGCTATGTCTTCTGCTGGTTTTATTGATATTTTTGTTGATACAATAGGTGATTTTACTGAAAAAATGGAACGTTCAAATCAACTTTCACAAGAGATGTTTGGAAAAATTGCTAATAAATTAGAGAGTAATATAAGTAAAACAGATAATGAATCGGTTCTATTGAAAAATTTAATTGAAGTTATGAAAGAATCAAATCTTAATCAATATTCTAGTTCAAAATTAATAGAAGAATCTTTACAAGAGATTTCAACTGTTATTTTATCTGAACATAAAACAATAAAGAAAAGTTTAGTTTTACAAGAAGAAAATAATAAATTACTTCTTGAATTAGTCAATAAAATGTCAGAAAAGAATGTTAATTTCGAAAGTAAGAAATAATTTATGTCTTGTAAATGTGAAGAAGAATTTAATCCATGGCCATCATTTGTTGATATTTTTTCGTCAGTAATTTTAGTATTATTACTTTTTTTATTAGTTCTAATAGTAAATCTTGGTTACTTTGCACAATTTAAATTTAAAGTTTCATATACAGGTTCAATATCAAACAATGATATAATTGCACAAAGTAGTCCAACTATTGTAAATAGTTCTAGCAAAACAAAACAATCAGCTGATTCAACTCCTACATTAATTCCTAATTCTGATCTTAATATTCAAATAATAAAAGAACAAAAGCAAATGATTTTAACATTACAAAATCAGTTAGCAAGTGATCCTCAAAATCTTAAGTCTGCAAATGGTTCTGATGAATTAGAATCAGCGGGTATTAATGTTGCAGATAAAAAGGAAGTAAATACGCAAGTACAAAAAATGGTTACTGCGGATGAGTATTTAATTATTACTTATAAGGCAGATGAATTATTTACTGATGATGATATTAATAAAAAAATAAAACAGTTTTTAACAACAGCTAAAAGTAAATATCCAAATCATCAAATAAATATTGTATGTTCAGATATAAAAGATCAATTAAGTTCAACAATTTCAAAACAGATCTCACTGGCAAGAACAATGAGCATACGAAATTTAATACGAAAATTTGGTTATGAGAAAAAAGATGTAAAAATTGATTTGATGAATAAACCTGAGATTAAAGAAACCATTGATGGAAAAAATGGTTATCTTGTAATTGAAATTATAAAGTAGAATAAGAAAATGAAAAAACAATTAATATTTTTGATATTTTTAAGTGTAATAGTTAATGCTAATGAAGAAAAATTAATTGAAGAAAATAAAAAAACAACACAATCTATTTATTTTGATGAAAAACCAAGTGTTTCTCAATCATTAAAAACAGTTGATCCAACAAACAAATATACAAAGGGATCTGATACTGATTTTTCAAAATATAAAAAAGTATCTTTAATGGATGTAGCTTTAGAAACAGTATCACGAAGTGACTTATTAAAAGCGGCAAGAGAGCAAGTTATTCAAAGTGAGATTAAATTAAAAGATGCAATAGCAGGGTATTATCCAACTCTAAATTTTGAATCTGAATCAGGAAGAACTCGAGCAACAGATGTTGAGCCAGAGAAAAGTTTCAAATATTTTAATGATAGAAATTATAAATTTATTTTAAATCAAAACCTTTATGCAGGTGGTGAGACTTCAAATATTATTAAAAGTTTAGAAAAAAGATTAGATTTAGAAAAAAATCAATATCAAGTTGTTCTTCAAGAGGAGATAACAAAATCAATAAAAGCATATTTTGATGTTGTATTTTCATATAGAACAGTTGTAGTTAGTGAAAGTTATATGAAAAATCTAAATAAAATTTTAGATATTGTAACAATTAAATATGATAATGGAGCTGCTACAATAGGTGATTTAACAGCTATTAAAGCAAATGTCTCAAATGCTGAAACGCAACTTATTAAAATGAAATCTAAATTTACTGAATCATTGAGATATTATGAATATATAGTTGGTGAAAATTATATAGAAACTCTTCCTTATGAAAAAAATTTCAATATTGATGTATCAACTTTTGATTTATTGCTTGAAAGAGGATTAAAACAAAATACCAATATTATGAATTATTACAAATCTATTGATGCTGAAAAGTTTAATTTACGTTCAAAAGAATCAGGTTTCGCTCCTAAATTAGATTTTGAATTATCATTAGATAATGTAATGGATAAAGAAGGTTTTCAAGAGAGAGAAAGTGCTTTAAATGGATTATTTAGAATTACTTTTAATTTATATAATGGTGGAAAAGATAAAAACAAAATCTTAACTTCTTATAGTGCAATTAGAGAATTAGGTTATAGATTAGATGAAGAGAAGAAAAAATTAAAATGGAATGTATCTAAATTATTTACTTCAATTAAATCTACAAATGAATCTTTATCAAGTAATATATCTGAAATTATTGCATTAAGAAAAATGGTTGATTCGTATTGGGAAGAGTTCTCTTTAGGACAACAAGATTTACAAGCACTATTACAAGGGCATAAACAACTAAATAGTGCAGAAACAGAATTAATAAAGTATGAAAATAATAACATTACAGATTTTTTTACACTATTAGGATATACAGGAGATTTATTAGCTTTTTTTGATGTTGATCCAGAACATCCTAGATTTATTGATTTTTCAAAAACAAACTATTCTCAAGATATTTATATAGATGATAAATTCTTAAATGAAAAAGAGAGATTAGAAAGAGAAGAAGAAAAAAGAAAAGATGAAGAGTTAAGAAAACTATTAGTTGATAAGGCAACTAAAGATGAAAACATTGATAATTTTAACAAGAAGTTTTTATCAAGTGATGATGAATTGTATACTATAGAAATTGGAGTATTTAATAATCAAAAAGATGCTATTACTTTTATAAAAGATAAACAACTAGATAAAAATTCTTTTGCTTATGATACTGTTAGTGATACAAATATTCATTCAAAAATTGCACATGGAATTTTTCCTTCACTTCAAGAAGCAAAAAATGAAAGTGATAAATTATCAAAAGATAATATTCAAAAAACTTTAATTGTAAGAAAAGTAAAAGATATTAAAAAACTCTACAATGATTATATTTTAGGATTAAAAGTAAAACCTGTAGCTCCAGAAATAAAAATTGTAGAAAAAATTAATACAATAGAAAAAATCAAACAAGAGAAAAAAGAGCCAGAATTCCAATTAAATGATACATTTAAAAATAGTTTCTTAAGTGCAAGTCCAAATGCATATACTATTAATATAACATCATTTAATGATAAAAAAGATTTAGAAAATATTTTACAAAGTAATCCTAGTTTATACGAAAACTCTTTTGCTTATGAATATTTAAATCAAATATCTTTAATAAGATGGGATTATGGAATTTATTTAACTTATGAAGAGGCATTAAAAGGAATTGAATCATTGGGTGAATTAAAAGGAAAGTATTATCCCGTAGTTCAAAAAATTTCAAATGAGCAAGAATTATATAAGTCAAACATAAATGATAAAGTAGAAGAAGTTAAAGAAGCAGAATTTGAATATATAAATGTTTCTTCAAAAACAGAATATAAAGAACATACTCCTGTAAAAGAAAATAAAGCAATAGAAAATAAAGTTAAAAATTTATTCAATAAATTGAATTCTAAGTCATCAGTAGAAAAAAATGAGTCTGAAGTTGCAGTTGAAAAGCCAAATATAGAAATTAAAAAAGAAAAACCAGTTGTAAAATGGGATCCAAAACCAGTAAAAGAAAAAGATGAGCCAGAAATTGAAGTTAAAAAGCCAACTATAGAAAATAAAAAAGAAAAACCAGTTGCAGAAAAATGGGATCCAAAACCAGTAAAAGAAAAAGATTATGAAGAATTAGATAAAGATAAAATTTCCACTGTTGGAGATAGATAATGCTTTTAAATTTTATGAGTAGAATAGTAAAAAATATAATTATTCTTTCATTGATATTTGTAGGAATTTTATTTTTATTATTTGGAATGTTTTTTTCTGATTTTAAAGAAAAAAGTTTTTTAAATGCAAAAAATAATTATGAATTAAATATTGATAAGTACACAAATAAATTTGAAAATAAAGCAATTTTATTTGATAAATTATCTATTAATCAATATGTAAAAGATGTAAAAAACACTGATTTTATAAAAGATGTAAAAATTGATTATAAAAGATATTTATTTAATAAAGAAAATTTAATTTTTCAGACAATAAGTTTTGATGATACTTCGTGGGATTTAGCAAATGTAACAGTAGATGTTAAATATGGTGAAATTAGAAAAATAGAAGGAAGTTCTTTTTTTGAATTCATACCTTCGATTAATTTTAATTCTAATGAAAATTTATTAGTCAAATTTCAATTATTCAAAAATAATGAAATTAAAACTTTTATAATAAACTTAGATTTAAATATATTGAATAACAATTACATAGAAAAAGAATATGAAAAATTTTATACTATTTTTGAATATTTTTATGATATTAAAATAGATGAAACAATAACTAAAGAATTAAAAGTTGATGATTTAGTTTACGCAACTGTTGAGTTTATAATCGATGATTATAAGTTAAAAAAAGATATTTATGATTTTTTTAATAAATTATTAATTTCAGCATTAATTACATTTTTACCAATTATTTTGTTGATAACTTATTATTACAAATATATAGAGAATAAATATATAATTAAACCAGTTAGATACTTAGATAAAATAGTTTCAGATATTGTAGAACACAAATTTATTAATATAGATAATAAAATATTTCATGGTAATAATGATTTTAAAAGTTTATTAAATAATATATTAAAAGTATCAAATCAAGTAGCTTCATTAGTAAATGAATTAAATATAAATAAAGAAACCTTAGAAAGAAATCTATTAACTGATAATTTAACTGGATTGTACGATAAAAAAATGTTTGATATAAATATGAAAAGTATGTTTGTATCTTCTACAGAAGGTTATATATTTCTATTGAAGATTGCCAAGTTAAATCAAATAGAAAATTCAAATGGTACAGTAAAAACAGATGATTTTATTTTATCTTATGTAAATATTATAAATGAAGTAATTGCTTCATACAAAAATAAAGATATTAATTTTTATAGATTTTATGGTGCAGAGTTTGTAATTGTTGCAAAAAAGATTGATTATTTAGAAGCAGTTGATTTTTCAGAAAAAGTTATTAGTAATTTGATTATGGAAATATCAAAAAACTATACATTACCTCAAAATATATTCCATATTGGTGGTGCACCTATTGATAAGTATGGAACGATAGAATCAATAATGAATTCAGTAAATGAAGCTTATATAAATGCAGTTTCAAAAGAGCAAAATGGATATATAATTATTGAAGAGAGTAAAATTCAGGAAGAAGTTAAAAAAACAGAAGAGAAGGTTAGATATATAATTGATAAAAATAATTTTGATATAACTTTTGTTTTTGATAGTTATTCTTTTGAAGATGAATTATTAATAAGAGAATTAAAACCAATATTAAAAGATGAATTCTCTAACACAATACCAATAGGCTCTTTTATTGCAATTAGTGAAAAATTAGAATTAAATAAAAAATTCGATGAAGAAGTAATATTAAAAGCATTAGAGTTTATTAAAAATAATAAAATTAACTATAAAATTGCAATTAATTTATCAATAAAAACAATTTCAGAAAGATCATTTATAGAGTTCTTAGATAATTTAATTGAAGAAGATGAAAATTTTACAAAATATATTTTATTTAGTATTACTTCATATTCTGCTTCAGCTTATAAGTATGAATTTATAGAATTTGTAAGACAATTGAATAGAATGGGTATAGAAATATTATTAAAAAGATATAAGACAAAAGAGTATTCACTAGAAGAATTATCTGAAATAAATATTAACTATATAAAAATTGACAAAGATTTAACTCAAAATATTCACAATGATTTAGTAAAAAAACATAGAGTTAAAAATATTGTTGTTTTTGCTGAAATTAATAATATAAAATTAATAATTGAAAATATTGAATCTAAAAAAGATTATGCATTTTTAAGTAAATTAGACTTATATGCAGTTAATAAATAAGGTTATTTATGAATAAATTTATATTTTTACTAATTTTGATAGTGTTTACAGGTTGTGCTCAAAAGCAAGATATTTTAGTTACTAAAAAAGTTTATCCTGACATTTCAAGGGATGCAATTTTTGATGCGGCGAAAACACTATTTGTACTTTCTAATGAAACTAATGATAATAAAGCTTTTATTATTGATGCATATAGAGATAAGTTAGTAGTAAATAAAATAATGTTTGAAGATAACATAATTAAAGTAGATATTGTAGTTGATAAATGGTTGCTTGAAGTTCAACAAGTAGGAAATGAAACTCGTGCAAATTTAGTAATGGTTAGAAGAGATGGAATGGATATAGATGATACAGATAATATAACTGAAAATGTTCATCAACTTTTCTGGGATAGACTAGATTATTTATTAGGATTAAAAAAGGATTGGAAACGATGTAATAATTATTTCATGTACAATCCTTTAAATAAATTTTGTTTGAACTATTTTGTTTCATCAAAACCTAATGAAAGTTATATACAAAAAAACATATCAATTTCAAAACAAAATATCAAAATAAACACAATAGATACAATTAAGACAGATATATTTATTCAAACGGATTTAACATTAGAAAAAGACAATAAAGATATTTTTAATCAAATAGAAGATATTGAAAAAGTAAATATGTTAGAGCCAGTTACTCAGAATGCTATTCTAGAAAAAGAAGCTATTAAAAAAGAAAAAGATAGAAAAGTAAAACAATCTGATGAAAATGATTTTGCTAGAAGTATGAATGATTTAAAAGATGGAGAATTACTCAATATAGATAATGAAATGAATAAGTTCAAAAAAGACTTAGAAAATATTACAAATATGAAATCACAAATTGATAGTACTGATTCAAATAAAATTATTTCAGATAGTAATAATTTAAAAGAAAATAGTGAATTTGATTTAAAGCAAAAGAAATAGTTAAAAAATTTTAGACTAAGGAAATCTTTTATGAAGCAGTTTATGTGTATGTTTTTATTCTTAACAACTTTATATGGTGTAACTTTTGAAGAAGCAACATTGAATTTTAATAATAAGAATTATATTGAAGCTTACGATCAGTTTAGTGAATTAGCCTTAAATGATGATGCAAATGCTCAATATAATGTAGCTCTAATGAATTATAGAGGTTTGGGTGTTGTAAAAAATGATAAATTGGCTTTCTTTTGGTATGAAAAGTCAGCATTAAATGGAAATGCAGCTGCGCAAAATAATTTAGCACATATGTATTATTTAGGTGAATTCGTAAAAAAAGATTTAGAATTAGCTGAGAAATGGTATAAATTTGCAGCAGAAACGGGATATCCTCTTGCACAATTAAATATTGCTATGTTATATGAATTAAGTACAAATGAAGGAAAAGTTAAGGAAGCATTGTCATGGTATGAAAAAGCTTCTTTACAAGGAGTAATTCTTGCTCAAAATAACTTAGGTAAAATGTATTATACAGGAAGAGGTACCAAAGTTAACAAAGAGAAAGCACTTTATTGGTTTACAAAGGCATCAGATGCCTCTAATCCTATTGCACAAGCTAATTTAGCAATAATGTATTTAACAGCAGATGGAGTAGAAATTGATGTTGATAAAGCAGTAGATTTACTCACTAAATCAGCAGAGCAAAATAATTTATCAGCGATGATTAAACTAGCCGATATTTATGGAAATAATAATACTATTGATAAAGATTATAAAAAATCATTTTATTGGTATAACAAAGCTATGGAATTTAATAGCATATCTGCAATATTTCATGTAGGAATGTATTATTATAATGGATATGGCGTTTTAAAAGATGAAGAAAAAGGTATTAAGTATGTTAAGGAAGCAAAAGCAAAAGGTTATAGAAGAGCAGATAGTTTTCTTAAATTAAATAATATCGAATAATTAATTTTATAATTATTATATTGAATGTGCCTTATGTGAAATTATGTCTTGTGCTCCAGAAGACTTGATATTAGTCTTCTTTACACACTTCTTTGATATTTAATTGAAATTCACATGGCAAATCTTTTGTATATAAATCTGCTCCCTCAACTTCTGCTTTACATACGGCATCTTCTACAAGGGCTTTTGTTTTTTCTTTATTACACATTAAAACTACTGCAATTCCATTATCATTTTTCATTCGAATTGAATATTCTGAAAAATTACTCATTACAGTAGGAAATTTATCATTGATAAATGAAGATAATTCTTCTTCGGTATTGATATTATCTCGAACACCCACTTGAACTTTTCTAGTTAATTTTGTCAAAAAACTACTTTTTTCATACATAACTTCACTATCAATTATTTTGTTTGCACAACCTACAATTGTGAAAACAAATAGTGTGCTAATAGTTACTAAAATTAATTTTATATTCATCATTTCTCCTTATGACCAAAATACTAAATTAGAGTTTTTATCTCTTCCATTATCAAGATTCCAATTATCAAAAAAAGTAAGATATTCATTTTTATTTTCATAAATTGCATCACCTAATAATTTCCAACTTTTTAAAACTTCTTGAATAGCTTTATCAAAAACATCATCATAATTCATTTTTTTATCATGAGGAACTTTTATATTTTTAATATATTGGTCTTGAATTGCATCTTTTGAAGGATAAGTAAGTCCTTGTTTTACAGCTATATGTCTTGCAAGTGGGAAAAGATTATTTCCTTCTTCACTAATATTAACAATAGAATAAAAAGAGTGATGCCATTTGTCAATTTCAGGCTTATTATTTTTAAACTCTTCTGGGTTTGCTGATTCAAACATTTTTTCCCATAGTATTTTCAAAGGTTTATATATAAGCTCCATATTTCCTTCATCATTACATGTAGCAATACCAGATTTTAAATGTTCTGCCATACCAATTTCGCCTAAATTAAGTCTACTATATATGTATGCATCCTGATGCATTTCACACACTCTATGTGCTTTTTCATTTCCCTCATAAGGACCCACTTTTAATTCAACAACAGGATGAATAACTACATCTGTTATGATATGTGCAACAAAACCACAAAACCAAGCAAAAAGCTTTTTCTGTTCTTCTTCATCTTGAATATTTTTTATCTCTTCGATTCCTTTTAGAATCATCTCTTTTGTTTTATATTTAAAATGAATAAAATCAGCCCAACTTTTATGTTTTTCAGTAAGTGCCAAATAAGGATAATCAGGACTAACTGCACCTAATTCAATATATTCTAACCAAGACAATAAAGAATCATAAGCTTTATCGTTCAACTCTATTGAATCTAAGTAGTTTGTACTACTTGCTTCATTTACCAATGTTATATGTGCAAATGCTCCGGGCATAATATAAACCTCCTGTATATTTTTTAAGTAGTTATCATCTCATCATAGTTTTCTGAATATGGTACTTCTTTTCCATTAGGAAAAAGATTACAAGCAAAATCTCCAACTATATTTCCAGTATCAAATATAGCTTGAGCCGACTCATCTGGTGGTGTTACTACACTTGGCTTATATTTTTTAAGCCAAAGTGCTTTGATAGTGGATGATTTAGAGGGATTCATTTATTTTAATTTTTACGATAAAAAAGTTCTTATTTCTTGCTTACAAATCTCTGGAATATCTAAATGATTAACATTAATATTTTGTAAAGCTTTAAAACAATTAATTGCTGTTGGATTTTCACAAGTAAAATATTTCGATTTTTTTAGTTTAATACTAGTTAGTCTTGATAATCCTATTGAAATTAAATTTATTACAATTGGGTCTGCCGAACCGCATTCTAAATATAATGGTAAATTAGGAATTTTTTGATACATCTCATCTGTTAAATTTTTTTCAGTAATTATAATTTTCAAAATATCAGTATATGCACTAGTATATAAAACATATTGAAATCTTACATGACTTTCGATTATATCAAGGGTTTCTCTAATACTTGTATTTATTGTTCTATCTGGATTATTTTTTAAATAAAAAGAATGATTATCTTCAATTATTTCACTTAATGTATTATCATGTATCCAAGAAGAAGCATATTTCGCATAAAGTTGATATTGTTTATTAGTTCTATTTAAAAAAATATTATCTATTTTCTCAAATATTTTTAATAATCTTTCATATGTTCCATCTTCATAATGAGGGAACTCTTTCTTTTTTTGGAATACGTTTTTTGGAATCCATTTTTGTAAATTTTGTTCATTACTAAAAAATAAATATAAATCATTTAAACTTCTAGGATGAATAGAGTAATGCTTTTGAATAATATTAGTTGGAATTTTTAAAGAGTATTTACCACATTCATTAAGAATTTCTTGTAATTCTTTTTTATTCTGTAATTTCTTTTCACTTTGTAATTTTGATTCACCTATCAAAAAATCTGCATAAAATTTTCCAAAAACTGGTAAGAGATCATAGTTTTCACTATTTTTATAATCTTTAGCCAATTCTAAAATTAAAGGTGTTTTTTCATTTAACATTTTTACATAATAAGACTCTATTGTTTGAAGTTTTTCTCCTTCAAAACTTTTACTTTTCCAATCACTTGGATCAATACACCATATATTGCCTTGAAATTCATATTTTAATCTGCCTGCTCTACCTATTAAATTCAGAAAATCTCTTCTTTCCATTGGTTGATTAGAACCTTTATATGGATTAAATAGGATTATATTTTTAGTAGGTAAATTAACTCCTTGAAGTAGAGTACTAGTAGAAAAAATAAACTTTAACTTTTTATCACTTGCAAGTTTTTCAATACTTGCTCTTACGGTAGATGGAACTTTTCCATAGTGATAAGCAACACCTTTTTTCAAACACTCAATTAATGAATAATCTTTATGAATATCTTCTTCTATAAACTTAATTAGTGAAAGTATAGATTCATCATTCACTTCATTTACAATTGTATTAGCAATTTTTAAAGCTAATTTTTCTGTATCAGATGGATTATTACAATATATTAGTGTTAGTTCATTTTCTTTAGTAATTTCATTTGCTAAAGTAATCATTCTATTTGTATTTCTAAAGTTACCATTAAAATTTATTTTTCCTAAACGAATATATTCATTATTATGAAGTAACTCAATTTTTGCTTCTTTCACTTTTTTTGTTATTGATGATAAAAAAATAATATTTTGTCCTACAGGAGAAATATTTTCTGTAAAATGGTTATCATCATAAGTTAAATTTAAAAGTTCATTAAAATATTTAGGATTACTTATTAATGGACTAGCAAAAAATAAATTGATTTTAGGGAATTTCTTTAGTATTAACTCTAGGGTGTTTTGAAGAACTACACCTCTATTACTTTGTATCTCTTGAGCTTCATCTATAAATAAAGTATTGATAATTATGTCTGTTTCATTTATTAACGTATTTAATCTTTCTTGAGTTAAAATATAAACTATTCCACTATCTTTATTTTCTTCTTCTACTAAAGGAACTGTTCTAATACTAATTTCATTTGAAAGATTGTAGTCTTTTAATCCATTAAATACTTTTTCACTTAATTCTTTTATTAAAGCTCTCGTAGGTACTATAAGAACTATTTTTTCATTTTTATTATTTAAAAATCTTTTAATTATTGATAATGTAAAAATAAAAGATTTACCTGCTGATGTAGGGGCTGAAACACTATAAAAATTTTCATTTGTTAAAACATCAAAAAATTGTTTTTGAAAATCTGTTAGTAAAGTTTTTTTATCAGACAATGAAATACTATTTTCAATTTCTCTAGTCATGGTTTCAATTTTTATAATTGGTGTTTGCCGTAATTGACTTTCATCAAATCCAAAATCTTTAAGTAGTTCTCTGTTTGGAAAGTTACCCAATCTAGATAATATTGAATAAGTAATTGAATATAAAGAAGGGTACTTTTCACTAAAATTCTTAAATAATTTTGTAATTATCTCATAAGCTAAAGATTGTTCTTCAGAACTTTCACTTAATGATTTTATTGATGCTATTTTACAAAGAAACTCTATTTCTCCTTCTAATATTTCATAAGTTTGGATTAACTCTAATCCCTGATGTAGATTTTGACTAATATCAAAAACTACTAATTTGTTTATTAACTCTTTTTCATTCATAATTTATATCCTAAAGTTTAGCATTAAAAGCATCTCTAAGTTCTTGAACACTTTTAAAAGGTAAAAAAAACACATCAAATGAAAATTCTTTTCTTGAAAATTTATCAAACCTTGTTTGAATTAACCTTGTCAACCTTTGAGTTTCTGTTTCATATATAGAAATAAAATTATCAATAAAAGTTTGTTTTTCATTAGTATCTGATAATTTTTGATATTCACTCCAATCATAACCAATCAAACATGCATGTCTTATTTTTACTTCATCATCATTTATTTGATTAGTTATATAACTATATATTTGATCTTGTTTTTCTTGCTTTAAATGTTTATAATGAGTTGTCACTAAATTATATTCTCTTTTATACATAGCATCTTCATGAAATTTTTCTATACTTTCAAAAGCACTATCTAATGCTCCATATATATCATTATAAAATTTTGCTTCACCAAAATACAAATTTAAAACATCATTATCATCGATTTTTACATGAATACCATCCGAACCAAAAACTTCTAACTGTGTATTTGTTTTCAAATCCATTTTTGCTACTATTTGAGGTGCTTTTAAAATAACTTCTGTTAATAGCCATAAAATCATTTCGCCAACTTCACCAGCTTTAGGTTGATTATCAGGAGTTATATCTTCTTCTTTCCATTTTCTAAATAATTCTCTTGCTTCATCTTTCAAACTACTTATAAATTGTTCTTTTTCTATTTCATTCATCCCCTCAGAAGATCTTTTACGAGATGAAAAGCAATAGTGTGTAAAGTATGAAAATAAAATTTCTACTAATTTATCAACTTTAGGAATACCATTTGGATTGAACTGCAAATATTTAAAATGTAAATTTACATCAACATCATTTATAATATTAGAATGTTCAACTTTATCAAATACTTTGTCATAATATTTTTTTGATGCAATTAAATAATTTTCTAGTTCATTCATCATATCAACCTATTTCAATTATAGAATTAGCAACTCTTTTTTCATCACCAATCATTGTCGTATAGTATCGTTGTTCAATTCCAAATAAAACTTGCTTTAAATCTTCTTCTGAATTAACAACAAATCTATCTCCATCTCTAGTTAGATTTATGCAATAAAATTCAGTATAATCACAAATTGTAATTATTTCTTCGCCATTAAAATTATCTAGAGTATCTAAAGCTAATGCTATTCTTCTTCTATTTGCAACTTTCACATTTGATCTAGAAAAACCATTTCCTAAAGAGATAAAATCTTTAGATAAAAAATTATCTACTTCTGCTTGTGTAGCTTCTCTATATAATTCTTCTATGCCTCTAAACATTTGTTTAATTTTTACGATATCTTTAAAATACAATATGTTTTCTTGCTTGTCATATACAGCATCAACCAAATCATTAATTACAATAATTGGCTTATCCGTATGTAAAATAGGAGCGTTAGAAATACTTATCCACTTTTTAGATAATAACTGAACTGAAGACATTTTTTGAAATAAAAACAAATTTCCTTGTTTACAACACAGATATTTTATATCACTATATTGAATAGGAAGAATTTGATTATATTCTGTACCAGAAAAAGTATTTTCTATTAATCCATTATGATAAGAACATTCTAAAAAATCATCTATTTTAAACCATTCACCACTATCTAAGAGAGTATTAGGAGAATAATCAACTGTATTATCTAGATTTGGGATTTCTAAAATCAATTGTCTAGATGTTATTACTTTAAGAAAACTATTGCTTCTGCCTTTAACTTTTGCCAATAAATAATTCATGTTATATCCTTTTCTACATCAATAAATGTATAGTTCGTAATTCTTTTCAATTCTAAAAATTCTGTACAATCTGTTTTTTTTAATTCTTTTTTTGTTATTAATAATATTTTTACATTATTTTTATTTGTTACATAAAAAAAGTTAAAACCAAAAAGAAAGAAAATAGGATTAAAGTATGAAATTCTAGAATAATAGATAAGTATAGCAATTAATCCAAATACTAAGAAAAAAACTTCTATATCAGGTATACTTAAAGTGACAAAAAAATACCCTAAGTAAACTGGTAAAAAAGCATCATTTGCGGGTTCAATATTCGATAAAGTATTTTCTTCTATTTCATCATCAGATAAAGATTTTATTAGAGATAAACCAATAATTGATAATATGATTATTATTATAAAGTATATTAAATATGAACAAAAATTCAATAATTCATAAAAATTATTTACAATAAAATCACTATAAAATCCGTTGTGAAATAGTTGATTAATCTCTCTATAATAATAAATATCTATCCAAGTCATTGTCATTTTTTTATTTACTGTAAAAATCAAAAATGATAAAGACAAGGAATTAATTATTAAAAAAAATCTAAATATATAGCTCATTTTATAAATATATTCCACAAATTTTTTTAACAAAACAATTTGAAACACATTTTCTATTTCTTAATAAATCATCTTCTTTTGAAATAAAATCTACAGATAAATACCTTTTTTCATAAATCACTTGTAAAAACTTTTCCAATATCTTAATTCCTCCTTAATTTAAACTCAAAACACTCGTCCCATCACCCTTAGGCATAACCCTAATCTGCAATTGAATTCGTTCTTTTAGTGCTTCCACATGGGAAATCACACCTACCATTTTTCCTGAACTTTGAAGTTGATTTAGTGCATTTAGTGCTAGTTCCAAACTATCACTATCAAGTGTTCCAAATCCTTCATCCAAGAAAAGTGAATCTATACTTATCTTTTGACTAGCCAAACTTGAAAGCCCCAATGCCAAAGATAAACTCATTATAAAATTCTCAAATATCACTTTTTTTTATAATTTAAGTAATAATGCTATCGAAAAGGTGTCACATATGGTGTCACAGATGGGGTTTTTATAAATTATTTTTTGATTTTATGAAAGAAAATGTACTATTTATAGATGATAGTATAAGAAGCATTAAATTATTTTTATCAATTATTAGTTATTTTTAAGAAATTTTGCAAATAAAAAAAGGTAAGAAGCCAAAACTTCTTACCTTTTTTATAGAATAGAATTTAGTGCTTATTCAGCTACAGATACTTCTACAGCAGTACCTTCCCAAATTCCGTGTTTTGTACAGTAACCGTGAGCTACTAAACTTAATTTACTTCCAGTTGGGATGATTGTAAATGTAGTTGTGTTATGAGCTTTAACATTTCCTAATGTTCCTGGAACATAAGAAGCTTTAGCTAATTGAATATCACCATTATATAAAGTTACAGATTCAATGTAATGATCAAAATCA
>Ga0074195_1002041_pt1 | contig 24644 bp, 42 predicted proteins | sample EPASupsiteHSE623_FD_64525 | JGI IMG/M metagenome (GOLD analysis project Ga0074195, IMG submission 64525) | Bioremediated contaminated groundwater from EPA Superfund site, New Mexico - Sample HSE6-23 | ecosystem: Environmental > Aquatic > Deep subsurface > Groundwater > Contaminated ... | reverse complement strand
GTCTCTAGGCTTTTTGTCTGAAGGATTTCGATGCCCCTACCTATGTGGCTTTGCTGGTTCCCACTTATTCCCATTGCTCATATGTTAATCTATGGAAGTTTTCTTCATTCTCGTTCTGCAAGTGTCAATTATCATTCCTGCATAATCTTCACCCATTTCCCATAGTCCTGCACTATCTGTCCCTTGCTGTTTCGCTCATGTCTCTCACATTGCAAATCATTCTTGCTGTCGATACCTCATACTTTCCGCTTGCCATCTTTTCCAATACTCCTATGACCGTATATCCTATTGCTGATACGGCGGCACAAACAATATCCTGTCCTGCTCTTGCGTACCCGGCATGGCCCGTTATCTCAAATCCATCGTGTTTAAAGATTATTTTTATCATTCCCAAATCCTCCGTCCTCTTTAGCGGTCTTAATCCTATGGTGTCTTCCGCATAATCCCTGATGATTCGTCGGTTCCCAGAACAACGGATCGTCCGGTCCATTCACCGGCTTGATATGGTCAACTTGCTCTGCTGGAGTGTATATTCTTTCCTTCAGGCATTCCACACATAGAGGGTGTTCTCTGATATAGTTCTCTCTATATTTTCTCCATTCAGGCCCATATCCTCTTTCGGTTGCCGTTCCTCTGTGTCTGTCTTTGTCCCTCTGCCACTTCCTTTTTACTGCCTGTTCATGTTCCTGGCAATAAGTCTTGTCTGTTAACTCAAAACAGTTTGGATATCGACATTGATGTTTTGGACGCATGGGTGACATTCTTTTCTCCATTTCTTACGCTGCGATTCCCGCCCCAATATAATACAGCGTATACCCTCGCCATAAGGCGCAACCTAATATTAAATCTAGCAATATTCCATGGTTTTATTAGTGTTTTCCAGCAAAACATTTTACTTATACAGCATTACGCCATATTTATCGTTTCCCTGATCTGCTCCACGGTCAGGAATTCATTCTTATCCGATGAATACCCTTGGTCAAGTTCTTCGTGCAGCTTCTCCCCCGGGCGAATACCAACAACCTTATACGGTAGTCCAAAAGCTGTCGCCAGGTCAATGATCCTGATAGACGGTATGTGCGGTATGTAAATCTCCCCGCCCTTCATATTTTCCAGACTATCTAGAACTAAGTCAATTGCATCCTGCATCGGGAACCAGAATCTTGTGCATCGTTCGTCTGTGACCGGCAGTTCTTTTGCACCATTCTCGATCAGTTTTTTCCATACAGGTAAAACCGAACCGGCAGAACCTATGACATTTCCATATCTGCATACGGAAAACGCCATACTTTCGCTGGCTGCATATTTATTCCCTTGTATCCATAGTTTCTCCGCCATAGCTTTACTTGTTCCATATGCGTTTATAGGTGATACACATTTGTCTGTTGAGATTAGAATAGATTTCTTTACCCTGCGTTCTATGCATGCATCTATGACGTTCTGTGTCCCAATTACATTTGTCAGCATGCATTCACTTGGGTTGTACTCGCAACTTGATAGGTCTTTTATCGCAGCAGCATGGACCACATAGTCCACATCTTTCATTGCCCGGATGAGTCTATCCTTGTCCCTTATGTCCCCGATAAACCACCGCACATTTGACGGATCGCCCATTTCATCCCGCAAATTCTTTTGCTTCAGCCAATCACGGGAAAAACATATGATCTTTTGGGGCTTCTTACTCAATATGTACTTCGAGAAAGCAGTCCCAAAACTTCCCGTCATACCTGTAATAAGGATAGTCTTATTTTCCAGGATGTTTACTTCCTTGTCCTTCACCGGCTTATCCGGACATCCTTGATGATGTATCCCGTCGCATCCCGTATTGACAAATCTTATGCATTCCTGTGTATATGGACATATGCTCCCTAGTTCCATAGTTGGCCCCCTTTATCTGTTGCTTATATCTTTCATAATCCCTATTGGTTTTATATTTGTCGTTCCTTTTATTATTCTTTCCGCCGTTTTATCGACACACTTCATCAATGCTTCGTGAATCGGCATCAGGTGCTTTATATCTTCCCACCTTACCCATTCTCCGTTTTCATCAGGCTTAATATCGTTAATAACGGGCGTGTAGATATCATATCTTTGGATCATAATACCTCCCGCAATTGCTTGGGTGTACGTGCAAATGGTCCTGCATCAAGTCCGGTTGAATCATTAAGGCGGTAATGCCATTCGACTAATTCAGGTTCAAACTTCCTGAATAGTGAGAAGCATGTTGTATGATCACTTATGCCAGTATGTAGCTGATCCGGCGTAAATGCCTTTATGTAATCATCATATCTCGCGGGATAGTTTGAAATGCAATGCATTTTCATATCTCCTTGAAGTGGAAAAGCAAAGCCATCTGTGTAAAAATATTTTATAGATGGCTCATGCTCTCCAATGCTGATACAAATAGGTATCTTCCTCAGCACCTCACCAATCAACCAATCCAAATCCCGTCTATTGGCAATTTTCACGAAAGGAATGTCATATTCTAGCAGGAATTTCAGGCTGTTCAGGTCAAACACGCTCGCCGTGGTCTTGTAACCCAATTTCGCCGCATATTCATAAGCATAGTCGAATGTTTCAGGAAGAAGGACGATATTCTGCCCTGCTTTCTCAAAAATTTGCCATTTTATGATGATCTCATGCTTTCCTGTATCCACGGCTTTTAGTTCGTCTATCATGCGCTTGACTATTGTAAAGTCATTGCGACAAGTGTTGCCGCTGCCCATGTCGATGATTATTCGGCTCATATGATTTCCTCCCTCACAATGCTCTTATCTCCCACCCTCGCTGTTCCAGTTCCGCTATTTTCTTGATTATGCCACGCCTTGAATAGCTCCGCGCCAATATTGGCTCAGCATACATCGGGTATCTTTCTCCTTCCCTTCTTCTTGCGTCCACAATCATGTACTCGTCAACGCTTTTAAATATATGCGCCAACTTTTCAGGCCATCTTTCGCCTGTTCTTGGGGGAATCCGCATAGGCCAGCATCCAAGGCCATAGTTTTTCAAGTAGCATCCGTCAATGTCAAAATTAATCTTTTGTAGTTTAAATAATCCAAATATGCTCATTCTTTTCCTCCCCACAGCATTCATCAAATATAACTGTATCTGCACACGCCCCCATTGTTGGTTTTGTTGCTTTTAGATAATCAATTTTTTCGACGTTAAACCATAAACCGTCCCAATATTGCCCGTTGTAATACTTCATGCAATCCAGCCATATCGGTTCGTAATCCGGTGAGTATTTTTTTATAATCTTTTTCCAAAACTCAATCGCAGGGTTGTTTTCGTATACTTCTCCCCATATGTTTTCAAGATTCAGATACATGAATCCCTGTTCTAGCAATAGCTCAACTGCTTGTGTGCCATGCCCTTCTCCACGGCATTGAGGGTCCATTATGATGCTGATTTCACCCCGGCGGTTCTCCTGCTCGATGTTTTCTATGCCGCACATGCCTATTAATTCACCGTCCGGACATTTTTCATATGGGTCCATGTGTATCCCCCAATACCTTGCCCGTGCCGCCCTATTGCATACGGTGTTATGGTAGAATTCTGCCTGCTGCTCCTTTGTCAGCGGAAACGGTGTCCGCAAGGATTCCAAACACTCGTTACGCCATAGTCTTACCTGCTCGCAGTCTTGTTCGGATAATACTTTTAATTTCACGTTTCTCCCCCTTCCAGCGCATCCGCGCCATATAACAATACCTTCATTTTCTTCAATAGTTTCATGTGCTTGCGCTCAATTGTCCGCCTGCTGCAATTCAGTTTTTCCGCTATTTCGTCTATGCTCATGTTATCGATGTATTTCAGTTTCAGTATCCCTTCCGTATCCTCGCCCATGCCATCCATGGCCTTGCCTATACGTTCCAATAGCCTTTGTGTCCGCAGCATCCCGCGCTCACGGTTGCGTATTTTCTGTAAATGTCTGACTTCATCATCCAGTTGCGGGCCTTCCGGGCGGCGGGATAAATGGAAGGTCGTTTTGTCAAACTTCTCCTGTTTCATGTCATCAATGTCCGCTTTGTCCTGCTCCACCTTCTTTTGCAGCTTGTCGTAAGAATTCAGTATGTCCATGGTACGTTTTAGCATGATCTTGTGGTTTTCCTGCTTCTTTTCCTCCGTCATCATCCGTTTGACTGTCTCGCCGAATTTCAAATCTTCCATATCGTCAATGTCAACAGCGGATTCCCATGGAATTGGGTGCATTTTATAATTTGGCCCGTAGAATGTCCCAGCTTCGTATAATGCCTTTACGTCCGCAATCCATATCGCCCCTGTCGGGCAGTACAGTTTTGGCAGGTCTTGGCTGCGTGTCTTTAACGCTTCCGGGAATAACGGTTCCGGCCTCTCGCTAATCTTTACCGCCCACCATGGATTCATAAAACCAAACATAAAACAGGATAGCTGAAATTTACTTCCTATCTCCACGAAGTTGTCATAAGAATTCCGTGTATCCGCCCATCCTCTGTTCGGGCAGTTTGCCATGAGCTGTACAACCGTATCGTATGTATGCCCCATCTTTTCAAGCTGCTTTAACGTTGCAATGGTCGCCTGACTTACGGTGGAATGGTCATCGTTGCATGTCTCACGGTTGATAATATGGATTTTGTTCGATTCATATTGTTTACAGACTTGTTTTATCATTTCGTCATCCGTGGAAATCCATATATCATCAAATATGCCCGAATCCCGCGCAGCTTCGATAGTCCAACAAATCATAGGTTTTTTGCAGAATTCAACGATATTTTTATGCGGTATACGTTTTGATCCACCGCGAGCTGGGATTACGGCTGCCACTCTGACCATTCCACTACCTCCTTTGTTTATTCCTCACCATTTATTAGCCTTTGTACATATGGCTTGCCAGCCTCCGGAATACATCGCCATTCCTTGTCCACCGGCAGGCTTACGCCCTTCAAGACATCCGGCCTAAACTTTTCAATGCTGTCCGACATTTCCTCTATGGTCAACCCAGTGATTTCAAGGAAATACTTCATTGAGCCAGGAAAAATCCGTTCGTACTTTTCGGCAATTTTGAATCCTTCTTCCCTAGTCATCAACCCCGCCCTGATGTCATCTGACGCTTGAACTGTCGCTCTGGAATATCCGCGTTTCAGATAACACAAGAAGTCATGTATTCCTGCCATGGCACATTCCGCGCTTTTGTAATCCTTATACGCTCCCTCGATTTCAAGCCCTTTCCATCCATATTCCTTTTTGATGAATTCCGTCTGTCTCTCGGCATCCCAAAAAATATAGTCGCCTAAATGGATCCCATGAAGTCCTTCACATTCCTCAATGGACGGTGATTGATAAGGGAACAGGTCGCGCAATGTAATGTAATCACAGGCAAATTGTTCTGGGGTGTACTTGGCTGATACTCTTAAAAAATAGTCCCTGTCAAATTTATCCGGTTGACCATATGTCGCCCGTCCATGCTCGGCGGTGGATTCTCCCCATACGATTAAAGGAATTTTATAGGCTACTGCCATTTTTAACGTAAAGGCCGATACCCCCATATGACAATGCCAGCAGGCGTCCCCGATGGTTTCAACCGATCTCTTGGCGCACCGGTTGACAAGGCTTCTGGAAGGGGTAAACATTACATGGTCAAGGTTAAACACTTCCAACATCTTTTGAAGGTTTTTCCATCCGGTCTTGGAATACCAATTATGATTGTGGGTAACACAAAGCGGTTTCATACCCAATTCCTTTGCAAGAATATGCATCTGCCATGTAGAATCCTTACCCCCGCTTATAGGAAGAATGCAGTCGTAATTATCACCCGCCTTTAACTTGGCTTCGGTAACTATCCGGTCAAGTGCCTCGCGGCGTTTTGTCCAGTCGATATGTATTTTCTGCTCTGCCGACACACAAGCCTGGCATTGCCCCATTTCGTCAAATTGTATCCCTTCGCGGCTGGACGGCATTATACAGCGTGTGCAATATTGAAGGTTTTTAAACATTTTTACCACCCCACGGTTTTGATTTGATATCTATGGAAACTAAGTTTATTTCATCTCCACAATCTAATTCTAGAAATTCAGGATAGTTCTTTTTTATGGATAATGATCTATTACAATCGCAATCTCCTCCTCCTTCCGTCCAAAAGAATTCCATTACTTCTATGTATTCTTCATTTATCCATTCGTGATTCCATATATCATCAGCCTCATATTGTTTACCCTTATATTCAAACACCATATGAGCTGTTAATATTAATCTGCTCACGATCTTGGATTCACCCCTTCTGGTATCAATCCAGATTCAATCAAATGGTCGATAAATCTGAATAACAGATAATCGTTATATTTCCGTGCCACAACCTGAATCCCAAACGGCAATCCTTCATGTGTAAACGCCGGTACGGATATAACTGGCAAATGTGCCAATGTCCATATCAACGCAGGGTCGGGCTTTTCGGGTTCATCCCTCAATGGTGCAACTCCGGCTGTGCTAAGTAAGATTATAATGTCGTAGTCATTGAAAAACCTATCCATAACCTGCTGAATCTCAACCTGTGCCTGTAATGCGTCAAGATATTGTTGATATGTGATTCTGTTTCCGTTTTCGATGATCTCATTCATTATAGGCGAAACAAGCTCTTTTCTTTTGTATTCTTCCCGGAAATAATGCGACAGGCTTTTGTTATAAATAGTGGCATGAATATCATGGGCGCCGGATATGATTTTAGGTAATTGAACTGTGTGATCATATAGCAATTGAGCAAAACCAAGCAATGCATTTTTTGAATATGCTTCGGTGTAATTCCATGTATTTGTTTGTACAAATGCAACTTTCCATGGTCTGTTTTGTGGACCTGTCTGTCTTTTACTGTTCATTAATGCCTCATGACTCACCGGATAATTCCTGCCATGCACCCGCAGCGCGTCAAGCATTACTCTCAGATCGCACGCATGGCTTACAAAGAATCCCACGGTGTCCAATGTGTCACAGGTTTTCAACATCCCTGTGCGCGGTATCAGCCCGAATGATGGCTTACACCCATACACGCCACAGTAAGATGCCGGACGAACAATTGAGCCTGCCGTTTGTGTGCCTATGGCCGCAGGAACCATGCCGGTTGCTACGGCAACAGCGGAACCGCTGGAAGATGTGCCTGGGTTTCTTTTGTGGTCATGCGGATTCAATGTTTTCCCCAATGCATGTACGGCAAATTCCGCCGTAACTGTTTTCCCCGGTACAATGGCCCCGTTGCTTTTCAGGTTATACACAGCCCTTGCATCGTTCCCCGGCGTGAAGTCCTTCCATATCGGGCTTCCCATTTGCGTGGGAAAGTCTGCGGTATTGAATATGTCCTTTACGCCGATGGGGATTCCATGAAGCGGACCGGGTTGACATTGATCTTTCAGGCCAAAGCATTCCCATGCCTGACAGGATGGTTCCATTTCAATTACTCTGTCAATGCAGATTTGGGCAACGTCCTTTTCACTGACCTTCCCGTCTGCCATATCTTTTTGTATTTGAGTGATTGAATATTCCAAGAATCCGTTTATTTCACAGCACCCCATTCCCTTTTCAAAATTCCCATAATCACCGTATCCCTATAACTCCCCTCACAGTAATACGCTTCCCGTAATACCCCCTCCCTTGTAAATCCTGCTTTCTCAAATGCTTTGATGCAGCCTATGTTGTCTACTACTGCCCCGGCCTGTATGCGGTTTAGGTTCATGCGGTTGAATGCGTGGCTGACAAGTGTTTTAATTGCTTCCGTGCCGTAGCCCTTACCCCTTTCGTCCCATAGGATTATAGATATTTCAGCCGTTCGGAAAGTGCCGTGGATGTTGGATAATGTAATGTTTCCGATATGACAATCACAATACTTTTTTGATTCTTCGATTATGTCTTGAACGTCATCTGGCATTGAAAAAATAGATTTTAAAGTGTCGGTCATTTTTGTAATTCCTTGTTTTACCGATTCTTTTTCTTCCCCTTTTCTGACTATTGCCAAATGCAAGCCATTGACGTTTTGTATGTATTCCCTGCATCTTTCAAGCGTCATAGGGTATATGCCCTGCTGCATCCATTTTGTTGTAGTCTGATCGTTCAGGCGCGTATAATACCTTTCGGCATCGTCCGGGGTGAGTTGGTATAGGTGTAGGCGTTCACTGGAGAGGAATGGATTCATTATACTACCTCCCGGAACCATGCCAGAACGATATCCTTTTCGACTTCTTCGCATGTCGGGCAAAGGTGCGGGTCATAACCTAAGTTGGAAAATAATGGCATTGTATAAATCGGGTCTATGTAATGCTTCTTGAAGTTGAATTTATCTTGCGCATTCATCATAAGATACGCTAGATATTGTTCATCATCATGTGTCTTGGGTACCCATGCGTATTTATAAAACGCACTTGTGCATCCAGGACGGATTTTGATAAGGAAATTCTTGGCGTTCTCTTGATATACAGCAAGGATACCGGACAACTTTTTCAGTTGTTCGCGAGCTATTGCGGCGGAAAGCTCCGTCATGCGCATATTCATTCCGACAAGTTCAAGGCAACTGCTCCATACATTTTCATCTTCCGGCATACTATTGATTACAGCTTCGGAGTGGTTCATGCTTAAACGGATTTTGAAAGCCAGTTCATCATTATCCGTGACAACGATTCCGCCCTCGCCAGATTGGATGTGCTTATGGACGTTCAAGGAGTATACACCGATATCCCCAAGTGTTCCGGCATATTTTCCTTTGTATGTCGCCCCGCACGCTTGCGCTGCGTCCTCTATCACATAGATTTTATGCTTATATTTTTTACTGTATTTTTCTGCAATGGCATTAATGGCATCTGCATCATAAGGCATCCCGAATAAATCAACCACCAGAATCGCCATTGTGTATCGCGTAATGCGTTCCTCTACGCTCTTTGGGTCAAGGCAAAAGTAATCAGGTTCTATATCTGCAAATACCGGTTCAGCACCAAAATGTAACGGCATGGACGCAGAACAAGTCATTGACCATGGGGTCACTATAATTTCATCACATCCATTTACATCTGAATTAAGATTGTGCGACCAATCATAAGGTGACGTAAGCCCGGTAGCCGCCAGCGCAATCCACAAACCAGATGTTGCAGAATTGCAAGCGATAGCGTGCTTAACGCCAAAATATGAAGCCCATTCCTTCTCTAAAGCCTGCACTTCCTCGCCACCATAGAACCAATCGCCCCATGAACCCCTGTAACCCGATAATACCCCCCTATCCATTACTCTCAGTACAGCTTCGCGTTCCTCTTTGCCTATACTCATTCACATTCCATCCTTTCCCCCGTAAATCTATCGCATACCTCCAAGGCTTTCACCGCATCCATTCCGGTACATATTAGCGGTTCCTTGCCTTCAAGGTAATTCCAGGCATTTTCCATGACAAAATATAGGTGTCTGTCATACACCGTGTCAACTCTTGGATTCTTCACAAAATTTACTGCGTGTTCAGAGTAAAATTCATTCTCATAGAACATCCCCCATTGAAACACCCATCTATATTCTGTTGGGACTTCTTGGATAATGATGTTGTCCATGTTTCCGTTGAACCATAGCGCCAGGTCTATGAAGTGACTTGCTGTGTGATAAACTCCCCTGTTGAAGCAACAATAACCTTTCAGGAACTTTCCCGCTTTCCCGAAATCAATTTCGGCCTTCATCTGCCTATACTCCGGTATAAATCTCCTTGTATAGTCGCATAAAATCGGTATCCCTTTTTTCTCATACAGGTTTATAATTTCATAGGCTTGGCGTAAGTCTGTGCATATAGGCTTTTCGCAGATGACAAGACGCGGGTATTCAAAATATCTTTCGCAAAGAAGTTTCAGCACATTATAATGGGTTGCATCCGGTGTCGCAATGATAATTACGTCATAATCATTTTGAATCTGATCATGTACATTTCCGCCCCATATTTGCGTTGCAATTTCGGCTTTTGAAATGTCGTTGTCGTAAAACCCTGCTAAATTGAATCCCGGATGATCTTTTACCGCATGTGCATATGAAATGTACTTATGGGAATTTTCCGTATTTGGTGCATCACATAAAGCCCCTTTTGCCCCTGCCCCTACAATTAAAACATTGTATTGCAATGTATCACCCCACCCTTTTTATTTAACATTGCCGTAATTATCAATGTAAAGTACCATAACTTTTATAGCCTTATTGTATCATTTTTCATGAATTCTTGCAAATTATATTTTAACTATGGTATACTGTTTTTACTATTGTTTTTGAGGTGTAGCCATGAAGTCAGACAATGTTGAGTCTGTAACTGTGAATTTCCCCAAAGGGATGAAGGAAAAAATTATGGCATTGGCAAAAAAAGATGACCGATCCATGAATAGCCTTATTGTTTCCACTATGAGAAAACTCCTTGAACAATCCGAACAAAAATAATCACGCCCCCTTCTTCATTTTCAGCCCATGATACCCGTCTGCGCACATTTTGCTTACCCCGTCACAATACCCTGTTGCCATGGCGCGGCGTAGAATTTCCTGTACGTCTTCAACCTTCCTGTACATTGCTGCAGCTATTTCATTAATGCTCTCGCCCTCTTTGTGCCACAAACAAATATATTGTACTGTGTCTGATGTGATAGGATTATCATTGTATTTTTTCATATTATCCCTCCGTTATATTGTCATTCCGCCATCTACAACCAAATTCTGTCCTGTAATATAATCGTTGTTCAAAATATACTCTACTGCGTGAAACAGGTCGTTCGTTGTTGCCATTCTGCCCAATGGGACATTTTTGCTGTACTGTTGCTTGAATTCCTCTGTGTTCCTGTCCGATTCCACGCCACCATACGAAATGCAGTTCGCCCGCACTTTCGGCGCAAGCCTGACCGCCAATTCCTTTGCTAGATGAATTTGGGCTGCTTTTGCAACGCCATAATGAATCGGACTGTTGCTGATCTTGGGATTCGCCGGACGGATACCGTATGCGCTGGAAATCAAGATGATATTTTTGAGTGACGGGCATAACTCATTCAGCATCATAGATATTTCATAGGCTGCAACCACGTCAACTATATATTCTCCCACCCAGTTTTCGCGGCTGGCAGATTCAAGGTATTTGCGATCACGGGCGCAGTGGATGAAGGTGTCAACATTTCCTAGTCCATCAAATTTGCCTTTAATAAAAAGCTCCATTTTCCCACGTGCCAGATTTATTACTCCATGCCCTTGCCTTTCTAATTCCGTTTTTATAACGCTTCCTATCAGTCCCGTGCCGCCTGTCAATAACATGTTCATACCGGTTTACCCTCCCCGTTTTCGATGATCCTTACAACCTCCATTACAAAGTCCCTTTTGATTGGGTTTTCTTTCCTGTTTACTATGTCAACAAATTCCTGTAATGCGCTTTTGAAGCATGAAAAACTATCTTCAAAGGTCAATGTGATATCATCCTTATTTCCTCTGCGTAGAATAATTCTGATAGGTCCCTCTCTGTTGGCGTGGAATACCATGGGAATTTTAAGATTTCCCCGCATCAACAAAGCGGGTTCGATAACGTGAACGGCATACTTTTTCCAGTCCTTCGGCACTATCCCCTCGATCAGGTCAACATCTTTTATAATAGCGGGGTCAATCTGGAATTCCCTTGCGTATCGTAACGCAGAACATGTGAAGATTTGTCCGGGATACTGTTCAAGGCCGTAGATTGTTTTTGCTTCCTTGACCGCATAGGCTAAAGGCTTGTCGATGTATATGGGCAATCCAGCTTCAAGGAATGGCCTGGCAAGGTCGTAATGCGTGTCATCGTCACGGGCGAGAAGAATAGCATCCAGTTCTTTCATGCCATACATATATGTCGTGGCGTATACTCCATTAATTTTTGCAAATTCAGCTATTTTAAGTGTTTCGTCAAAATCTTGTGTCCACACCCCTCGCACCATTGCGCCTTGTATGCATTCACCTTTGTGTTTGCTCAGATATTCAACAATTTCTGGATATAGGCAATATGCATCTGGGTTATAACCGTTGAATATTGCCGCCCATGAATATGGGTGTCCGTTACCTTCCGAAATTCCGATAATACCTAGTTTTAACATATTTGTTCCCTCCCTTTCTCCAATACCTGTACGCATACTTTTGCAACGCCGTCTATGATTTCAAACCATTCTCTTTGCCGTTTCAATATCTCCGCCCTAGCTGTGTCAGGTTCCAGTAGATCATACTGCTTGCATAATTCCAGTTCGTGATTCAGATAAAAGGCTTGAGCTATATGTGCATAAAAAAGCTGGAAGTTACTGGGGTCTAGTCCAATGACTTGATTTTTTATTTTCAGCAACGGCGCCATGATTTTTTCCATCTTTTCAAAGTCAGGTTCCTTGACGTATTGATTGATTTCCTCGGCGCGATCATCGTACATCTTCATCCCTTCGCTGCATAAGTCAGACATTTTTTTGAATGAATCAATGGTCTTGTCGATAATGGATAATACGTTTTCCGCCGCTTTTTCTTCCGGGATGAACGTGTCCAAGATGGACTTGATTTTTTCCAGTGGATTAAACGGCTCTTTGATAAACCTCATGATGGATTCGGCAAACGGCATAACCTTTGTGCCTTCGATGTATGCCCCGCCCTCCGTGGAGTTGATACACCTTCCCTTGTACTGCGCTACGTCTACGATATATGAATTCAGGAATAGTTTCAGGCTTGCGGTGGTGGTGACTTCATCTTCAACGTTCCCCTTGACCTTGTACCGCATTTCCCGTAAATAGCTGACCTGTTCGGTTCCTAATGGGGTGTTTTCCGCGTTTGTCTTTTCGCCCGCCAACGCAAGGTCTTGACCGATTAGAATAATTGGATTGCACCCTAGATATTCCGCCACTTTGAACGCCATGTTCCCAGCAGACGACTTGATGTCCAGTATCCCCCGGTCGATTTTCAGCCATTTGAAGTGGTCAAAATTCCTGTAAGTGATAATATTCTTACCCGGCCATGCCTGGTAGACTTCGTTATAAACCACCGGGCACGCGGCTAAATAAACGTCTTTTACTTCATCTGCGGTGAGTCCATCAACCAATTGTACAATCTCTTTTTCCCTCTCCAGTGCGGTTACAAGGTGGGGCTTGATACCGATTTTCAGCAATGGCTTCAGCGCAGAATCTGCGGCGATAATCACAGCCTTATCCTCCAGCCCATGAAGCAAATGTTTGTTCTTGTCCAGGCTTGGGCCTGTCGAAACAACCACCGCAGGTTTTCCGGTAAACTGATTCTTTAATAAATTGATTCCAGGATTGTTGATGATGACGTTGACGTTTGACAACATGTTTTCAACGCCGATCAAGCTATCTTTTGGGTCGTTTCCATAGTTCATTATGGTGTATTTCGCTGCTTCCTTGAAAGTCCTCCATGCCTCAACATAATAATCATCGCTTTCTTTGCCATAAATCGGTTTCACGGATCGCAAAAACATATATTTGTTTTCCTGCTGCAAATAAGCCTGAAAGATGGAAAACAAATTTTCGATTGGTTCTCCCACAATAAACCGGACATATTTGTGCTGGAATAATTCTGTTAGATTTCGTGACTTCATGGCGGCTTTAAGTAACGAAACATCCTTTTCGATGATTAAAATATATACCCCATCGATTCTCTTGGCGTGCTTCGTCATGAAACGTAAAACCTCATTTCCAAGTCCAAATCCCAGGAATACGGAAAGCTGTGCGGTCAATGATTTCATTGAATCAAATATATCATCGATCTCTTGTAGGATCATTCCATCGTATTTGCCGTGGAAATCGTCCGCTTTTTGTATTATCCTTGCCACATAGGGATAGTAACGTTGTAACGATTGCATATTCGCAGAATAGTATGGATTACCTTGATGCTTCATCTTGTTCCCCCCTTTATCCTTTTTGGATGCGTACACCCTTTTATGTACAGTGTGCATTCGCTGCACCATAGTATCTTGCTGTTTAGTCTAGGACAATTCCGGTTTACCCATCGCCGTAGTACATCAACCCCGCGCTGTGTCATTGGTCATCCCCTCCAATTTCCACCCTTTCCAGCAATTCCTCTATCAGCTCACCCGCCGCATTCTTGGTCATTGCCCTTGTGTCGTATTCCTCGCCCAGTTTTTCCGCAAGAACCTGTATGTATTCTGTCTGCTTAAACGTAGCCGATTCCGTCCCTTCTATGTGCTTCTTGCACTTCTCATTCCGGCAGCTTCGCCCTATTATCAGTAATCCGCATAGCTTACAATATTTTATCTTGTGCATCCCTCAACTCCCCCTTCATCCGCTCTCGATCAGCCCGGTATCCACTTCTTACACGCCTTATCTTTCAGCCTTATATCCGTTGATGTGCAATTGCTTTGGTGCCATAATTCGCACTTATAGTAAACTTTATTGTATCGGTTAAACACCAAATGCCCGCAGGTCTTGCATGTCTCGCTATCCCATATTCCATACTGTTCCTGCATGGTTTTAAACTTCTTGCTTGGCCTTGGTTTCTCTGGTGGTTCTGATACGCCACCGAATATATCATACTGTTCCATACATCCCCCTTCCTGCGCCTCAATACTGCACTGGCTCATATTCCATCGTGTCTTGGTTAAGGTGGCATTTCTCACAAATCTTTTTCTCAGATGTCCATAATTCAACCCTTACACGCCCACATCCCTTGCATGGAATATGTATATAATGCATTGGATGTCCGTACTTTTCTTCAAATTCCTTTTGCTCTTTTTCTCTTTCCTCGTATATGCCCATATCCCCCATCCTTTCCCTATTTGCACCCCTCTACCTTCAATTCCAGCCTCGGAAACTTTTTAAAGAACATTTTCTGTTTTAGGTGAAATTCCTCTGTCTCAAATCCTTTTGTATCAATGATCTCGTACGTCCCATCAAGGTGAAACACAATGAAGTCTGCCCTGTATGTGATCGGCCTTACCTCGCCCAATCCCTCCTGGAGGATGAACACAGGCTGTCGGCAGAATCCCGCGAGTACTCCGGCGTGAAGCTGCAACTTTAAGTCGCTGTAATAATCTGCTTCTAACTGGCTGTCGAAAAGAATTCCGTCCACTTTTACCCGGTTGTTTCTGTACTTTGGTTTCTTCTCCAGCTCCGGCGGTTTTGCTTTGCCTGTCCTGTTTAGATATTCCTCGTATTCCTGCTCTGTCCAGTTCAAGGGCCCACCTTCCTTTTCGGGCACCACTTCGGGCTTGTCTTTGCCTCTTGCATTGTTATAGGTTTCCATACGTTTTTGCAAATACGGGACGTTATTCTTCCATGTAGGCAATTATAGAATTCACACCCCCTACACTTTGGTACCTTATTCATGTTTCACCTTCTCCCACTCCGCCCCTATAACCTGCCATCCATCCTGTTTGTCAAGCGGGATTTCAACCTCAATTAGTTTAATCGCCGTCCATGCGGTAACGGGATCGTATTCTGTCCGTGTTAATACAAGCTTTATCTTCATTTCTCCACCTTCTCCCCTCGATATTTCGGGCAGATTTGCGGGCAGTATTTTTCTTTGAGCTTATTATCAATCTCACATATGCAATTATAATTGTCCCAATCTCTGCACATCTTCGGTATCTTTTCTGCCTCCCGCTTATGGTGGTCAAGTTCAGCCTCCAAATTTATGAGTTTCTTCGTACTTACTCGGATATCCTCCGCAGCTTTCCACTTATCACGAGAAGAACATTCTACACAAGGCCATGAGGCGTTTGAATTGATGTGATACCTACATGTTTCGCATATTTGTTTTATCAGGCTCATTCCTCCACCCCCAATGCATCAATAGCAGCTATGGCATCTTCCCACGCCTTAACTTCCCCAACCTTAATATGTGGTGTGTACAACAATACGTATTCATCCATCAGTTTATGGACTCTCTCCATGTGTGTCATAACTTGTTTTAACGCTTTTCTTGCCATCTTCAATGCCTTTACATCCTCTGGATTGTGATATGGAAAATCGCTATTTTTCAGCATATACATCCCTGTTTCGTACCATTTATTTATGAAATCCAATCTGTTGGCAATACAAGTCGGGCAAAGCAATCCTGAGCCTTTATTGGTTGACGGATTTATTAACTCCCATAACTCGTTAGGTAGAATCATGTCTGGAAATGTACCATAAGGACTTCCGCAGTCGTAACATTTTCCATATTCTCCGCACGGCCTTTCTTCTTCCGTATATTTCCAAGAATATCTGTAATTCCCCGCATCTTTCGTGTTGTGATACTCCGGCGCAGGAGCGGAGAGGGCTTCAATCAATTTTGTCACTTTTTCTGTATCTCTTTTGTACAAATAAGCCGAACCACATGTATTGGCTACGTCAACCATATCTTGTAACATTTCAATTGCCTTTGCGGAAGCCTCCCTATAAGCTGCCTCTCGCTGCCGTAGTTGCTCTACCTCCCTTATAGCTGCCTCATGCCCTTGTATAGCTCCATCCAGTAGCATCCTGCAATCCTGTGTGTATAATGGCTGCGCTCTCAATTGCTCATTCTCGGTATAGAGGGATAGCCAATCCTCGCATAAATTTTGTATTGTTGGATCATCAAATTCAGTTTCTTTTATCTCTCTAACCATTTCCATGCTTAGTTTCATTCCCCTTCCCCCTCCCCCTCAATGTGTTTTCTCGTACAGTTCATTATGTCCGCTCATGTTGTACTTTTCTTCCAGCCAAGTATCGAATCCCGCCAATTCATCCTTCCTTGCCTCATTCTCCCGGTTGATCCGCTCATACTCCCGTATAATCTCGTCCATTTTGTCTATGCGCTGCTGTAAATCCGTGGTGAGTTTATTTATTTGCGATACCTCTATTTCGTCCAAAATTGCCCCTGTAGCCTCGCCTGTTTTTGAAGGTAAATTTTACCCGCGAATGTGTGTTCGCAGAGGACAGACATATAAAAAATAAGCAAATGGATATGATTAAAGCGAATATGTATATCTTGAGTGTAATTGGTGGATATATTTTCTTCATAGGTATACCTCCAATCTCTTTGCGATTTCATATATCACATTGACGGTCACGGAATTCCCGGCTTGCTTGTATAGTTGGCTGTCTGAATTTACTGTTGCCGCCTTGTTGAAATATTCATCAGGAAATCCTTGAAGCCTGAAACATTCTTTCGGAGTAAGCCGGCGGATTCTTGCATTCTGTATGGTCCCTTGATTACAAGAGGTGTCAAGTGTGTTTGCCATTGCCCCCCCTACTCTGCCACGTCTTGTCTTGCTTCCTGGCACAGCAAGATTGATGCTGTCACCCTCATATGCAATGTTGTAACCTTTCTTAGTGGCTTCTGTAATTATTACCCCATGCCGATCCTGCCCCGTCAGGGTAAACATTTCCTCTCCCGGTTCCTTCACCCTTCGCCCGTTCTGGCGCTTCTCTGCTCGGTCAGGTGTTAGAATTGGCCTGACTTCCAAAACTCCCGTTCTGTCTTGATGTGCCAAAACTCCTTTGTAATAATTTGCATCAATACATAGCACATTTCCTTCACTATTCGGTTTGTATGGTTGCACTATCAGATCCATGTCCGAATGATTTCCCCCGCTATGCCCACCGCCTGTCAAGCAACTTGCGTATTCTTTATTCTTCATCCTTCCATCCTTCCCCACTATCGAGAATGTGTGTCCTCCTGCATTTGTCGAACGTGTTGATTCCCTTCTGGTAATTGCTGTCGATGCAGTAAGAAATACCCACCCCCCCATCAGACAAAGCTTGTGGACTTTTAATCAAAACATTAACTTTATTCTCCGTCCTTGTTGAAGGTATGCACCCCATTACCCCCCCCTGATTCGTAAACTCTGTCTTGTTGGCTAAAATATCCTTTTCCACTGATGTCTGATTGATGCTTCTTAATAGCTTTGCCGTTTGTGCCATAGATAGGAAATACTTCTCGTCCACTTCCTGCTCCATGATGTCCGATAATGAACACCCTTTCCCTGTTTTGAGGAACTCCGAAGTTTTTAGAATTAAGCACCTGCCATTGGACATCATACCCAAGTTCCCAAAGTCCACAAAGGATTGTTCCGAAGGTCCGTCCTCCATCATGGTTAAGGAGTCCCGCCACGTTTTCAAGGAAAAGAATCTTGGGTTTTCTTTGTTCCGCAAGCCGGAATACTTCAAAGATAAGAGTTCCTCGCATATCTTCAAATCCTCTCCGTTTGCCAGCCACGGAAAAAGCCTGGCAAGGAAACCCTCCACACCAACAGTCTGCTTCGGGCATATCCCCGGCATCAACTCTTCTAATGTCATCTGCATACCATTCATCCCCCCCTACATCGTGCATTGCCCTGTATGATTTATCCGCAAATTTATCTATCTCACAATGACCGACACATTTATGTCCAGCCATTTCCATACCCAATCTAAAACCGCCTATTCCTGCGAAAAAATCAATGAACGTCATTTGTCTATACCTCATCCCCGGCTGCAATCTGCCGGTATATTGTACCCCTTAACTTTTCAACGTCCTGCGTGAATCCGGCCGGCAGCATCTTTTCTTTTTTCAGCGTGTCCCGGTGTTCGTTGTACATCCGTTCAAATTCCGGTCTTACAAAATCCGCATTACCAGATAACAATTCCCTACCGCCTACTGCATGGACAAGGGCATATATGTCAGGATGATCTTGCTTCAACTTCTCATAATTCTCGGCGGTGCTGTATAAGTTTATATACTTTCTGAATATCCCCCAGGCTTCCAACCCTGTAACCTTCTTCCCCTCGATCAGCGACAGGCACGTTTCCCGGATTTCTGCAATTGTCGGATAAAACTTGGAGGTCAGGAGAATCTTTTCAACGGCTTTCTGCGCCAGAGTGTAATCAATGTCAGACAATGAGCGATACCAGATTTCCAATGTTTCCTTGGCAAGCGGCTGCGTTTTGTAACTGCTGTTCAGTACTGCCATGATCTTTCCGAAGTCAATCCTTTGCATCTTCAGCCTCACTTTCTGCAAGCCATTCCTGCATAGTGTCCATGTTTTTTTCATGAGTAGATTTTTGCGGCTGGTTCTTCCGGCTTTTTTGCAACCACAATTTATCAAACTGTTCACGTAATTTTCCTGCGCTTAATATATTTGACATCCAGAATGAATCATTTTGACTGAATTCCATTACGGCATTTATTTGTTCCGCAGTACGTTTATCAAGGCGCATCATTAAATCAAATTCCCTCGCCCATTTTTGCAGGTCGGATGGCACTCTGGCGTTGGGGTTGTTTTTGAGAATATAGTTTTTTAGTTGTTCGGCAAGGCGAAGTTCAAAAGAATCTTGAACGAATAATCTTTTATTACCTATACTTACCTTACCTAACCTAACCTGTGTATCCATTCCGTTGACACTATGTATACATTTTGTTGACGTATATGCTTTATTTTCATCAAGCGACAGTGTTGCTTTTTCTTCTTTGTATTTTGTTTCCGTGTACCTATCTTTGGCGATAAAGTTATTGATTCTCCAGTGTTTTATGACAATAATACCGGATTCAAATGGAATAATAAATTTCTTTGCGATCAGTAATTTTATATCATCCTCGGACGCTCCGGATATGCGCATTATTTTTTTGGGTGAGTTGCAGAATCCATCATCATCTGCCCTCATACCCAGGTCGTAGTATAATAACCTTGCTGAACTTGGCATATCAAGGAATGCGTCTGAATCTATTATTGTTTTTGCAAACATGCGCCTCTCTGCCACACCATCACCCCTTATCCCGCAATCAATTCCGGATTATCGTGTATGTTGCAGATTACCTCAAGTTCCTGCACATCATCCCATAGGTATCTACCGTCTTTCCCATCAAGGCTTTCAAGATAAAAAGCTGCACATTGATATTTCACAATACCAATGAATCCGTCGTCTTCCGCGCCGACTAAATCACAGGTACGTCTTACTACATCCCCTTCATAGATAGGCTGCCCCTCTGGATATTCTGCTGTGCGCTTGCTGTCGTGGAGGCCGGTGTAAAATTCAACTACATGGTTGTCTTTCCCTAGTGGCATTATCCTGCCGTTATCAAGGTGCAGTAGTTGTCCGTCGCTTCTCAAGCAAGTACTGTGGCTTTCCCATTCGTTTCTATCTTTGCACCATACCCTAAATTTCCTCATACTACCCCTCGCTTTCCCAACGGTTGCCGATGACCTCTATATCCCAGTGATAATGCCCATGGTAATTCATTTCATGTGAGACTTGCTTTTCTTCGTCAAGTATGCAATATGTTAGCATCCCTTCATTGAAAAATACTTCACCCGTGACGGTATGACTTGGCTCTGAATAGTCATACCAATTGGCCGTTACTATATCCCCCTCATATATCTCCACACCGTTTTTGTCCTTTAGGCCGGTATATTGACCTACTGTGTCGGGGTCTACCTCACACACATCCATGTTGCTAATTGTAGTAATATAATGTGCACCAATGTACCCTGTATCATCGTAGTGGTAATACCCTTCCACCCATTCCCCATTGTCTTTCCGTTTACCACGGAATTTATATTCCCTCACATTATCCCCTCGCTTTCGTGTAAAGCTTATAATGTGCATTAATCATCTGATTTCATTGGAACTATAAACTTTTGCCCGCATTCACAACAATAATTTGTATACGGCACATCCTTACCGCAATTCGGGCAAATAACAGGTGTAAATACAAAAGGTTCTGCGTCATAATTGCCGTATAATAATTCTGGTTTTACCGCCTTTTTCATATCCTCACTCCTTCGCATTCTTTTATTCATGCGTCCCCACTGTGGCTATCCAGTCCTTACCCTGCTGTCGTTAATTTAATTTCGGTTTAAACTTGTCACAAGCCCTTATGTAATCAACCACAAAACATTTCATGTACAGATCGTGTCCGTGCTGTGCTTCAAATATCGCTTGATACTCTTTCTTTAGTGCCATATCCCTGCCGGTCAAGGGGTGAGACATAATGTCTTTGTGGCACCTGTCACACACCTTAACCTGCATTTCGTACTCAATAGACAGTTGCCGTCTGCCGGTTCCTTCGAATACCTCATGGGTGGAGGCGAAAACGCTGTGGCAATACCGGCAAATGTCATTTATCGTTGGTGTCTTGTTGTTCTTCGCTCTTTTGTGCTTTATCTTCGGCTTTGGTATAGGTTGTACTAGCATGGCTAGAAGGGTAAGGAATCTTCGCTTAAATCAGCCGATGTCCCTGCACTCGTAACCGATGTCAGCCGCTTTACTTCCGGGATGTCAACGCCATTCCTTACCTGTTCAACAGTGCGTATGTAGCGACATTTTACAACAGTGCCGATCTCCCCGGCTTTCTTACCTTGCTTGATTTCAAATTCTTCCTCGCCAAATACGCCGCCGAAAAGTTTTCCAGTAAGTTTCTGCTCGTCCCAATCCCACTTGAATCCGGGATTAGAGTTTTCAATCGCCACTATGAACCCCTTAAAGAAGCGTAAATCGTCCTGCTTGACAGTTTGGTAATACATCCCCGGCCACTTGGCATCAGCGTTACTTTCCTTCTTCCGGGCAAACTGACGCTTATAAAAGTCCTTGTGTTCACCTTCAGCAATGTCAAATCCTATCCGGAGAAGGTGACCGTAATCCTTTTCCTCCAAGACAACTTTCAGAATCTTGCACACATAACCGCCTGGTTCAAGCTGTTCGTAATCGCCTGTGAATGCCTCGGTCTTATCGTAATCCGCATACTTCTTCATTTTTCTTTCTCCTTTACAGTTTTATCAAGTTCAAAATACTCCCTGATCTTTTCGTCAACAATTTTCAAATCGTTGTCGATTTCCATTGAATCAAACATACCGATTGGGGATTTGCTTACTGCGCCGTTTGCTGATTGGGTAATAAATAAGTGCTTGTTTTCACTACTGACACACCGCAGAACGATGGTAAACATTCCTTCCAGACATACCTTTTCATCCAGCATCTTGCCTATGGTCTTGGGTTTGATATCCCCGAAATCGTTTGTATCCTCGTGCATGATGATGTATACAATGGTGTCTGCCGGAAGTTGTAAGGAAACAAACTGTACCAAGTTCCAGAACTTATCGCCTATTTCGTTATACAGACTAAACACTCCATTTCCCTTGCCTGCCGATGAATGGTTGTTCATAAAATGGTTAGTAATCAGATACCCGGCATCGTCGATCACGATAGATTTTTCCTTTGCTCCCGCCAGCCATGTTTTTACTTTGTTATAATCATCCGTTACGCCATGGGGAATCTTCCCCTTAAATGGAAGGGGCTTATCTAGTACTTTTATAAGCCCAAATCCAGACAGGCAATTTCGCAAACTTGCGCTCTTGCCAGAACCACTTTTGCCAATTATCAAGACGGGAATAGCCATATATTTAACCTCCGATCTGCTTTTGCAACTTATAAATTTCCAGACAATGCTTAAATAGCTCCCATTGAAGCGTAAAATCCGTTATGGTGCGTTCCTCAAATCCTTCTGTTTCATCCCTGCCAATCCGCAGGATTTTTGCCTTTTGTACCTCAAAACCATTTTCGTTCAGCAATTGCCTATATGCCGCAAGTTGTATAAGCATTTCAGGATATATTGCCTTACCGGTCTTGAAATCAAGCAACCATATTTCGCCATCAATAGAGCAATAGCAGTCTATCGTACCGCCGTATCCGTATGCCTCCGACACAAGCGGTAATTCATTTTCTATGGGTACGATCTTCCTTGACTTCTCCCACTCGAAATATGAAATCAGCGCATTTTCAGCCTTGTCGATCTCAAACTTTCCATACTGCGATAAATCCGGTTCCTGCTTAGTCAAATGACACTGTACAAGGTAATGCGCCAGTGTACCGATCTTTGCTGATTCATCCACATACCGGCTGCTGTCTATACCTTCAAGTCCTAATTTGTTCGCCCATGCTACCAGTGCGGGTTTATTCAGTACACCCAATACCGTTGTTGTCCCCGGTACTCGCTTACCGTCTGAAAGTTTATAAATCGCATGCCCCTTGGATACCTTCTTTAAATCATCCATTCCCTTCATTCCCCTTACTCCGGCTGTGCCGGGTTATCAACATCTTTCAGTGTTTCAAGTAAATCAATGCCTTTGCAGTACCGCCCGTAATTCTCATACATATAATCAGTCAATGCCTTTTTAATAGCATTATGGGCTATTCTGCGGCTCTTATTGTCTGTGTATATGCGTCCTCTGATTTCATCAAAATACGGGTTCAAATAGAATTTGCTCACCTTTGCCACTTTGAACGGATCATATGAAGAATATTTTGTCTCTTTATACTGAAGCCGGGTAAATGTCTTATCATCAATAACAAACAATTCATCGTTGGATGCGATAACGTGGTTGGTTGATTCTGCCGTTAAAGCCTTATTTTTCAGGAAGTCTATTTTTATTTCAAAGTAGTAAATTGTATCGCCTTGATTAAACATTACTTTTCCCCCTTCTCCGGATTCTCCCGCCCCGTCACCTTGGCTTGTATTACGGGATCGTATTCATGTACTCGTCCCATGGGTGGCCTCCCTCTGTTCATTTCTGCCGAATATTAAAATGCTTTTCATCGCCGTATAACTTTTTTAGTTGTTCCTTTATCAATTTGACCGCATTTTGTACACTACTTGCTTTTACGGTCATTATGACGTATTCGCCCACTATATCCCCTTTGCGATATGCTTCATACGTGTTCTTTGGAATTTTTTTAACCACGTTACCCCTCCTTTATTTATTTTTGGGCGGCAGAACCATTGTTTATATTTTCTCGTTCACTTATTGGCTACCGAATGTTGTTTATAGTGGTCAAACAGACCCATCCGTATGGTAAACTTTCAGCCGCCGCCCATATTCCACAGTGCCGTCGGATTCGCATATGCTCTGTCCGGTGGCGGCAAGGGAAAAACTAAACCTCTTTCATATCGCAATATTCCGGTTCCCATCCACGCTTGTCTCGCTCTGTCAATGCTTTCGCAAGACAAATTTGCGATGTTTCACCTTCTATCAAAACAACATCTTCATATTTGCCGTCGTAGCGTAAGAAGAACCTCATACTCTCCCCCCTATCCCCTCACATCAATCCTCGGTAATGACCAATCCTGCGACTTCATCACACACATGCCTAGTTCGTCATGGTGAACAACGTCATACCTGCAATACTGACCGTTCTGCCTATCTTTGTTGTTACATTGGCATAAACACTTGATGCGCCCACTGGATTGTGGTACAATTGCCTTGGATTTGTTATTGCTGGATTCGTCCAGCTTTTTCTTTCTCTCTTTTACTGCCGCTTCATATACGATACTGCCGATGATGCAGCAGGCGATCAGGATGACCAAGAGGACAAAAGCTAATATGATGTTGTTGGTTAGTTCTTCCATGGCTATGCCTCCTTGCTTTCAACAAATTCCCCGTCCTGGAGTTTATAATAGGTGTCGGCCTTTATCGTTGTGCCATCCACCTTAGTGGCTTTTACGCATACCGGCGTCCATTCACCATTCAGCCATTTCCACTCAGCGACAACGATCCAATTACCCAAAGAAGCTTTTGCCATAGAATTAATACCGATAGCAGCCGCAATTGTATTTCTCCCTGTGGTGGCTGCATTGGCACAATAGCCTGTGGTGGCTGCATTGGCACCTTCGCCTGTGGTGGCTGCATTGGCACGATTGCCTGTGGTGGCTGCATTGGCACGATCGCCTGT
>Ga0074195_1002039_pt1 | contig 24667 bp, 28 predicted proteins | sample EPASupsiteHSE623_FD_64525 | JGI IMG/M metagenome (GOLD analysis project Ga0074195, IMG submission 64525) | Bioremediated contaminated groundwater from EPA Superfund site, New Mexico - Sample HSE6-23 | ecosystem: Environmental > Aquatic > Deep subsurface > Groundwater > Contaminated ... | reverse complement strand
CACCCACAAATTAAAATCGACTTAAAATCAACTTATTGTCAAATTAGTTAATAACAAAATTTAATTTAATTAAAATATTTTCATTGAATAACAAAAATCGATAGCTGCAAAAATACTGAATCCAAAACCCAAAGTGCGGAATGTGGGATTAAGGAAAATACTCCGCATAATTCGCTGGGTCTTCCCGGGACCGTGGAGAGCCCGGAGACCCGGTGGGCGGCAAAGTCCATGCCGGATGGAAGTTTAACGCTGGATGTGGCAGCATTTCCGGACATCCCTGTCCGAGTGATCTTTTGGGTGGGTGATGATGATCTGCCTTGCGACGCCACGATGCTCTTTGACAGAGGGCTTGCTGAGATATACTGCACGGAGGATATCGCAGTGTTGCTGATGCGGGTGGCGGAGAAGATCATGCGGTGATCTCTTACTAGTTTTTATTTATTTAAACTGTATTGATGCATAATATCCAAACGAATCTCTATGCTGCGCTCAATTTTTCAAACACGGTCGGCCCCTGATGCATAATTAGTTATATTAGGAACTGACATTGGGATCTATCAATTGAGCAGATATGAGTGCTAATAATATACTGAAGATAATATGCCAAATTATCGGATATGCTCGCCAATAATTGATCTTGCCTCTATATTGCTGTCATTGGCAGATCTCTAATTTGCGAAAAATATAAAATAGCTAGGGAGCGAACCTTAATTTCGATATGCATACGGCTTGCCGGATATTCCCGGATTCTCCAGGAAAGCAGTCAATCGGTTAGCATCGCTTAGCGCAGATGAGGGTTGTTATGGATGAGGATGATTGATGCCGTCATCGTTTCCAGATGAGATCTCAAAGAATGAGTCGGGACACTCATTTTCAACATCGTGCGATGCGATACATCAGCTTCCGGCAAGCAAGCCGCTCATATCTTTCCGCCTTGCTGCGACCCTGGGAGCATTGATCCTCCTCATCTTCGCCCTGGTCATGTTTGCCTTGAGTGACAATCAAGATGCCAATACAGCATTTACCGATATCGGCTCCTTTGTAATCGACGGCCTTGTGACTGTTGCGCTCTTTTATGGAGCCGTTTCTTCAAAGAAATACGACAAACGGATCTATTATGCCTGGTTAATGATGGCTGCGGCCAAATTGAGCTATACGCTGGGAGACTTCATCTGGGCCTATATGGAGCTGGCACTGCACGAGAGCCCCTTCCCGTCCCCTTCGGACATTCCGGCTCTCCTCAGTTATCCTTTATTTCTCATGGGAATTCTGCTCTTGCCGGGGCGGAAATATACCGTAAACGAAAGGCTGAAGATGATGCTTGATACGGGAATCGTATTGATTGCCTCCGTCCTCATCTTCTGGAGCCTGATCATTGCACCTACCATTGAGCAGTCTGCAGGTTCCGATGTCCTCACAACGACTTTGTCCGTGGCCTATCCGGTCATGGACCTGATTGTGCTCTTTGCGGTCTTGGAGCTTCTTTTTAAGAGAATCTACATGCCCGGCCAGCATTCGCTTATCCTGCTGGCAGCCGGTGCCTCGACGATGATAGTCACTGATGCGTTTTTTATGCGGCAGAGCCTGGATGGGACATATGTTGCCGGAGGGCTCCTGGATCTCGGCTGGCCTATCGCATACATTCTAATGGGCCTTGCCGGAATTGCCCAGGCCGATGAGGTCCGCAAAGCCGCGTGCGGGACATCGGATGACAATTCTCGCTATGGGCAACTGACCTGGCCGCTATATCTTCCCTATTTTGGAGCGGCTGCCTCTTTTATGCTGCTGGTTTGGAGCCATGATCATCCCATCGGCCTGTCGTTTTCCACTCTCTCCTGGGCCGTAGGCGGCATAATCGGGCTGGTCGTTGTGCGCCAGATCCTGGCTTTGAATGAGAATGCGTCTCTCATCGGCGAAGCGCAGCAGGAGATCTCGGAGCGCAAAGATGCGGAAAAAGAGATCACGCGCCTGAATGAAGTGCTGGAGGCCCGCGTGGCCGAGCGCACGTCGCAGCTCGAAAAGGCCAACAGAGAGCTGCACAGCGAAATCCTCGAGAGGACCCAGGCCGAGGCGGCCATGCAGGATACGGAGAGACGGCTGACGGATATCATTAATTTCCTGCCCGACGCTACATTCGTTATCAATAAAGATGGGTCAGTGATTGCCTGGAATCGGGCCATCGAGAAGATGACCGGGATCAAGGCTCAGGATATTTTAGGAAAGGGTAATTATGAGTATTCGCTGCCGTTTTATGGAGTGCGCAGGCCGATCCTCGTCAATCTGGTCCTGCAATCCGATTCCGAAGTTGAGGTGGCCTATGAATCTATCAAGCGGCAGGAAGACGGGTCTCTTGCCGGGGAATCTTATATTCCGAACATGAATGGGCGCGCCGTTTATCTTCAGGGAAGCGCGGCAAAACTATACGATTCGGACGGAAATATCTACGGAGCAATCGAGTCCATAAGAGATGCCACGGAACGGAAAATGGCGGAAGCCGACTTGAAGAAAGCAAAGGAGACTGCTGAATCGGCAACCAAGGCAAAATCCGACTTCCTGGCCAACATGAGCCATGAAATCCGCACGCCCATGAATGCCGTCATCGGCATGACCGGGCTTCTCATGGAGACGGATCTTGATCCTGAGCAGCAGGACTATTTAGAGACTATTAAAAACAGCGGGAATGCTCTATTAGCCGTCATCAATGATATTCTCGACTATTCAAAGATCGACGGCGGGAAGATGTTGCTGGAGGAGCTGCCCTTTTCTCTGCATAGCTGCATCGAAGAGTCCCTGGATTTGCTGGCTTCCAGGGCTGCGGAAAAGAGGCTGGAGATGGTCTATCTCCTGGATGACGATGTGCCGCAAATGCTTGAGGGAGACGTCAACCGTCTCCGTCAGATTCTGGTGAATCTCTTGGGAAATGCCGTAAAGTTCACGGAGGAAGGCGAGATCGTCCTGTCGGTTTCCGCTCACAGACAATCCGGCGAGCTATTCGAGCTTCACTTTGCGGTTCGAGATACCGGAATCGGCATATCTCCCGCGAATATGGACAAGCTCTTTCAATCATTTTCTCAGGTTGATTCATCGACCACCCGCAATTACGGCGGCACCGGCCTTGGTCTGGCCATCAGCAAGCGGCTGGTGGAGATGATGGGCGGAAGGATCTGGGCAAAGAGCGAATCAGGAATCGGCAGCACATTTCATTTTACGATTCAAGCCCGGGCCTTGGAAGAGAAGCATTTCATGCCGGACGACGTGCTCCTTCGCGGCAGATCTGCCCTGGTTGTGGCCGGGAATGATGCCTTGCGCGAGATGATCGCAAGATCTCTTCTTTCATGGGGAATGAAGGTGAGTGCTGCCTCAAGCTATGAAGAGGCTTATCTTGCCCGAAAGGCGAACCATTATGATTTTGCTGTCGTGGATGTTTTTTTGCCTGACAAAGATGGCCAAAGCCCGGTTCAAAACCTCTGGGAGATGGGACATGAACGGATGGGAGTAGACCAATTGGTGCATGTTTTGTCCGGGCGAGATCAGTCGATCAGAAATCAATCGATCCAAGACCAATCAATCCAAAATCAATCAATCCAAAATCAATCAATCCAAAATCAATCAATCCAAAATCAATCAATCCAAAATCAATCAATCCAAAATCAATCAATCCAAAATCAATCAATCCAAAATCAATCTGCGCAAGATCAATCTTGGCGAGATCAATCGGAGCCGGATCAGTCCGGGCAAAATCAAGCCAACCGGGCTCTCGGGTTTGATAATATGTTTATCATCATGCTCACTCCCATCGGCTACAACGCACCTCGCGAGCCCCAAGTATCCGGCTGGATTACAAAACCCGTCAAGCCCCTCCAGCTCAGAGGGATTATTCATGATCTTCTGGCATCGCCGAATGCTCAGGGGCCGGAAAAGCATCCGGATCGCCTGCGTTTGTCCCGCAAAGCTGAGATGAAGAGTCTGCGCATCCTCCTGGCCGAGGATAACCTGGTGAACCAGAAGGTAGCTTTGAGCATGTTGAAGGTTTTGGGATACAGGGCGAATGTCTCAACCAGCGGCCTTGAGGTTTTGCAGGCATTGGAGACGCAGCCATACGACGTCATTCTCATGGATATTCAAATGCCTGAGATGGACGGCCTGGAGACGACGCGAAAGGTGCGCAGCATGTCCGGGAAGCAGCCGTTCATCGTTGCCATGACGGCCTATGCCATGGAAGGCGACAGGGAACTATGCCTGCAAGCCGGTATGGATGAGTACATTCGAAAACCCATCAAAATCGAGGAGCTGCAAGAGGTCTTGACTTCGGTTGAAGGAAGACTTGAAGATTCTTGAGATTTGAGAATTCCAATCTGCAAATAGGAATAACTCTGCGAATAGGAACAACTGCCAAAGAGAGTAATCCAATAAAAAGAAGGCAGAGGCGTCATTCGAGCTATCAGTCTTCCAGGCTGTCAATCCGGTTGGTTGTAGCCTCAAACGCCCACATCGTTGATCTGTTCAATGAGGCCGGTGAAGGCCGCGATCTCATAATCTAAAACCTGCCGGCGCGTCATATAGATGCTCAATTCCGATTCCACCGTGAGGCTTTCCGGTCCGCGGAACACCAATCGCCGTTTCCCGTCGCGCCTCAGTGCTTTCATGATCTCCCGGTCGTGAGCGAGAGCCAGGCGCGGGATAATCACTCTATCCTTCATGCCGGTGATGTCCATCTCCCAAAAATCCTTCTGCGTAATAAGGCTTCCAATATCCTTTTTCACCGGCAGGACATTGACCTTATCGCTCAGTTCCTGGATGATCGAAGAGAGGAGGGGATAGGCCAGGGAACTTGTGACGAGGGTGGCGCTTTTCTCGACGGCGGGGAGCCGCTTCAGCTCCGACTTATGGTGGGCCAGGGCGAAGGGAGCGCCGGTCTCCGGGTCCCAAAAAGGTGTGCCGATTACTCTCATCTTATATCTTCTGTTGATATCGGTAGACAGATTTTTCAATTCATCAGCAGAATGAGGAACGACGCCCGGGATGACGGGACCATTTCCAAAGATCAGTCCCTGCTGCTCGGAATTGGCAAAAATCATCAGCATCAGCCCTTTGGCGCCCATCTCTTCGAGATCCCGGCATGTCTTTTCCAGCTCTTCGCCATCATTAACTCCGGGAATTAGGACTATCATGGCATAGACATCGCAGTTTTCGCAAAAAGTCCTGAGGTTTGATAAAACTGCTTCCGGGTGCCTGTCTCCTACGTATTTTCTGCGCAAAGCAGGGTTCGTGGAGAATACCGAGAAGCTGAGCTTTCGAACTCCGGCCTTGACGAGAGCCTCCGCTTCATTGCCGTTTTTAAAGCCCTTTCCGCTGGTGTAGTCCAAAAAGACGGGGACTCTGCCGCCGCTGATCTTGCTCACCAGTTCGAGCAATTGCGGATAGCAGCTCAGGTCCGCGTTGGCCCAAAGAGAGATCATATCCGGTTCAAATGGGCCTCGCTGTCTGGAAACTTCAAATAGAAGCATATCAAGTGGTTTGAATCCGGGTTCAATTTCGATGATTGCCCGCGAGCAATAATCACATCCTTTTTTTATAGGACTGCACAGCCTGCACCCCATGGGCTCTACTTTATCGACCCCTTTGAAGTAGCAAAATTTGCAGTATCCGTTGCAGTCTATCCCCGGCCTTCCTCCCAAATCTACAACCACTTCCATGATTCTTTAAATCGATGGCAATAATGATAAATCTTTCCCAAAAGTTTCTGCAAATTATGAAAAAAATTTAAAAAGATTGCACCGAATAGGCCGCAAAGTCATTATCTAATTTATGATTTGCGGACTATACGTTGAAACAATTAGAAAAATATAAGTTGGTAATAGTAACCTAAATACGCTGTCTATGTACGAATCATAGATACGATGGTCAAATCATCCTGTCCTCTTCCTTTTCATAGGCATAAAGCCCGGGCATCGCGCTCATGTACTCCTTGATCATTATGGGAAAAGATCGCGATTCCATGAACCGCAGCCCTAACTGCTCCGCCCAGCGCTGGATGCCCAAGTCCTGCGAAACCACTGCGGCATCCAGCTCTTTGGCCAGCAGCAGGACATCTATGTCCGGAGCGCTGTCCAAAATTCCATAGCGCAGCGCAGCTCTGTACTTCTCGCGAAACTTTCTGATCACTCCGCCCACAACCTCTCTCTCGATCTCATCCTTCATATCCTTGAGATTTGCCCCGCCTTCGCTCAGAGCTATGCAGCGGGTGACGGATTCCCAGACAGCCTCTTCGGAGATATTCATGCCTTTGTTGATGCGGCTGCGCATGTAATCGACATATTCGTAAAATATCTTGGAGGGGACTTTTACCTTGTATCTATCCGGGGTCTTCTTTACCAGCCACGTGTCGACCTTGCTCATAATGGCCGAGTCGCAGTTGTTGTGTCTGGCGAAGTCCTTGATCTCGCTATAAACCGATGGATAGGGAATGTAGCAGCTAATGCCCAGGTGAAGTCTGCCCTCCGCCACTCGATCGAGGATGGCGTTCATCCCTTCGCAAATGCATGTGCAGCCCTCGCTCTCCCAGGCCAGAGAATCAGTGAGTGCTGTGGTATCCAGCACGAACCTTTGCCTCAGCATTAATAATATAGTATTGCAAGAAGAGATATAAGATTGCTTCTCATTGAAAAGCATAGCATAATCAGCTTTTTCCGAATTGATAATGGCAAAATGGGAAATGGAATTGTGGGAAATGGTGTAATGGGAAATGGAGTAATTAGGGCTGGTGAATCAAAGTCGATGGATCGGAACGATTTGCTGTGTCGAAACGATTTGCTGTGTCAAAACGATTCGCCGGTTCAGACATCGCAGATATCCGGGTCGCAAAAGGGATATCACCAATCCCGCAATGAAAAGCTAATTAATCCCCCTGATAGATTATGGGTGTGAAATCGTCTCAACCCCTCGTCTTCACCCTGGCCAGGATCGAGAACCTCATGCAGCAGGTTAGCTTTGATCCCGCATCAATGGAAGGCAAGATAATAACCAACACAACTATTGTGAAAAAAGATGCGCTTGCAGAGACGCTTGCTATATTTTATGACACTATCCAGAGCGGGCTGGCCGTCTCTCCCATGATCAAGCTTCTGGATGAGGGTCGAACAGTTCGCGTCAAGACTGCTTGCAGCCTGACCATCTGCGGAGTGTTGCTCAAGCGCGGAATTCCTATTCGGCCCAAAGGGGGAGGCTTGATCGAAGTCATAGAACGTGAGCCGACAAGGTTCACGGATATGCTGATGTATTGGGCGACGACCATCGACCCGATAGATGTCCTCACCGTGCAGGGATTGACGGACATCATGGGCATGATGAGAACCGGCAACGGACGAATCCTGGGCAATCTTCACGAGGCTCCCATGCTGGCCAGGGATCGCATTGAAGAGGTGCTCGATTCAATGGCTGCCGCGGAGTTTACGGGCGTCCTGGAGCTGGGTGAGCCCAACATGAACGTCCTCGGCGTTTCCGTGGAGAGAGACCATGCCGGAATTGCCCTGGTGGGCGGAACAAATCTGGTGGCTGCGGCCAGGGAGTGCGGCGTCGAGATGGAGCATGAGTCCATCAGCGATTTAACGGATGTTTCGGAGATGAAGCACATCGACGAGATGATCTGATTTGTAGCCCGACTTTTGCCCGCTATCCTTGCCAAGAACGAACAATGTCAAGAAAAACAAGTGAAATGCAGATAAATGCAGATGAATGCCAAATTGCCGATGAATGCCAAATGGATTCAATAAAAGCTAAAAATGCGGAACATGCTTCTTTCCGCATCACACTTCTTTCTCATCTTCTGCCGGATGGGCGTTAGGCAAAAAATCCTGCTCTTTATCATTTCCCCTTATATTTTCCACATCATATCCGGTTTCTTTCGGAACCTCTGATTCCGGAACCCAGATAATTTCCTCCGGCTCATAGGTCTCTCCCGTGGAATAGCATCTGACCATCGGGGCGCCTATGAATTCCAATCGCAATTTGCACCGCGGGCAGATGGCGACCTCAACTTCTCCCTTTTCATTTTTTCTTTTGGTTTTAAACAATTGGGCCCACTCCTTAATAATTTGGATTTATGAATGTGCGATGATGCCGCGCGGCTCAGGCGAGCACCGATTCCAGCGCCCTTCTTCCTTCTTCCGGGGCGCATCGCCAGGGATGAAACACAGCATTCTTTGGAGCTTGGTCGGCAGCAGCCTGATCTCGCAGCATATCTCACGGCAAATTATCTTCTAATCGTTATTGATATACAGTTTTCGGCTGAGTCGCTGCCGCTGCCAAAACTGCAAAAGGCCTTTCCATCGCCTCTTCCAACTCATCCATCTCCGAGAGATAAATCCGGGCCGAGCCGCCCGAAAATTCCAGCTCCAGCTCCTGTCTTTGCATCGTGAGCGATGGGACTCTCCTTTTGCAGATATTCTTCAGATCAGCCTCAAAGACGACCTCTCCGGGAGACCGCAGCCATAAAAGCAGCCGGCTGCTGGTAACGTTCCAGACGCCCGGCACCCAGCGGCGCATAATTCCCTGCTCCTGCCAGAGGTAGCCGAATGCCCTGAAGACCACTTCCTCATTTTGGCGCAGCGGAATTTTCGCTTCCTGGCGGGCATACCATTCTCTGCTGCTCTTGTCCCATGCTTCCATCATGCCGTATTCCAGCATCGTTTCCATGCCGGCTAAAGCTGCCCGCAAATTCAGGCCGATGAGAGGAATTCCGGCTACCGATATGATCAGATCGGCATTGAGGACCGCGCCCCTATCCAGCAGCCTGTCCAGGACCTCAACCAGACTGCTTTCACGCTCCGGTTTCATAAGAGCTGCCTCACATCAATTCGGCAACCTGTAAAACCGGGAAACCATTTGGGTTCGCTCGACCTTATGGTGTCTCGATCTTGCCTGAAGCGCTGCCTCAAGCGTCGGCTCGACCATTGCCTCGATCCGTCCTCCGTCCGCTGATCGCCTTTGCTCTCGCGGCTCATTTCAGCTCCTGGAAATCGACAAAGCTGAACGGTGCCCAGGGGCCGGTGAACCTGACGCGAAAGCCCTGCAGGGAATTTATGCCTTCCAGAACCTCGCCCAGCCGGTCAACATTATTCTTATGAACGAGGCAGGAATAAGAGGCCATAAGCTTCTTGTCGCGAAAGTTCTCAGGAATCCGGGAAGGGCGATCGTTTACCACCAGCCTGTCGGCATGCACCTTTATTTGGGCCAGAAACTCCTCTTCCAGGAGGCGCGACTCCGCTTCTAAATCCCGCTTTATTTTTTGATCCAGCTTCTTGGAGAGGAGATAGGCTTTTCCTTTGCTCTCTGTCTCGATCCTCTTTTGCATGTCGCTAAGCTCCAAGTTGGCCATGAGAACTTTTGCTTTGAGGAAATCATAATCGTAAAAGATCTGGATGGTGTATTCCGCTTTGCCCGACAATGCATCCAACTGCTCCCAAAGCCGATTATAATTTCTTCCCAGCCACTGCTCGATTTGGGAGTCTCCTTCCCGCAAGATCACGTCAAAGGAAAAGGGCAGAATAGACTCGTATTTCTTCGTGGCCTGATCGATCACATAACTGTGCTCCAGGACCCAGCCTTCCGCTTTTTTCGGGTCTTTGCTGTCGTAGGGCACGGGCCGGCAGGAATGGACGACAGCGGCAATATTTTTGTATGGTATTGTGTAGACTGCTTGCTTCTCGATGCCGATGTTGCCGAGATTCTCCTGCCCGCCGGATGGGGAATGGACGATGCAGTAAAGATACCTGGCCTCACCGGAGGCTTTTTCGGAGGCTTTTTCGGAGGCTTTTTCGGACGCCTTATCGGACGGAGCATCCGGGACTTTATCGAACAATTTATCGGAGAATTCATCCGGCATCTTTCAAGTCTCCTCTGCCCATCTCTCAGGATTTACGAATTTGTCCAGCAGATCGTCCGCTACCTGGTCTAGACCGTTGCGGACCGAGAGCACCGCATCCTCGATGTTGTTGTCTGTCTTGATCTTCTCCAGGGCCTCGGAAAGCTCGCAAAGCGACTCTCCCAGGCGCTCTATTTCCGCGTCGCTGAGGCTGCCTCCCTCGATCCTTTTGATGGCCTGGCGCTCCAGCAGCTCCTGGATGATCTCCACCAGAGCCACAACCAGGCCCAGCAGGCCGTCTTTCAGGTTTTTTTCATCCAGATTGATGGCCATTTTGCTCTGTCTCCGTTAATCGTTTTTCTCCTATCTCTCGGTTCTTTTCCGATTCATCATCTCTCTTCCGGTCGATTGGTTCTCTCTTGGCACCGCATTTTCGCGTCTCTAGTTCAGCTTGATCTGCAGGATGCCGTTTTTGTAGCTTTTTTCCTTGATCCCTTTTGCCGCATAGGGCAAAGACACCTTCTTGTTGAAGCTACCGGCATCGATCTCCAGTGATTCGCCCGCCAGGTTGATCTTAAGTTCCTCTTCCGAGACACCCGGCAGCTCGGCGATGACCGTCAGGCCGTCTTTTCCTTCGAGAATATCGACGATGGGCTCCCGGGCAGGCGCAGCAGGCATACGAACGCTCTCCGCGCGATCCTTGCGGGGGGCCGCCCGGCCCGAACCATGCCGGAGGGGCCTGGTTGAGAAGTGGTAATCCACCACAGGTTTGCTGGACCAGCCGACATCGATGCGGTGCTTGATCTCGGAATCCGTGTCGGCGATGCGCTGCCGGAACTCCGGCGAGGATGCTTCCAGAGCCTTAATGATGCCGCCGAGGCCCGGTATGAACTGACCGACCACGTTTTCAACAATTCCCTGTACCTGGATTTCCGGCTCCTCTCTCCCCGCCTTGCCGGAACCCTTCTCCAGCTCTCTAATCCGCTTTTCCAGCTCAGCTATCCGGTCGGCGTCCTGCTTCTCTTTTCCGGACTTGGTCGCCTCGTTCTGACCGGCATCATTACTTTTATTATTTTTTTCCGGGTTGTTGATATCTTCCACCACTGTTCCTTTCCCCCGTAAGTAATCGGTTCATTGCGAAGATGGATTCAATTCGAAGATTTGTGCCATCCAAAGATTTGATCGGCTTCGAAGAATCAATCGTATTTTTCCGGCTGGGGCCGGATCTCAGGCAAGCTTTGCAGAGGACTGATCCACCCGCAAATCGGACAGCCTTCTTGCAGCAGCCGTTTCTCATCCATGCGATTGCCGCACTCCGGGCAGTAGGCTTTGAGCTTGTCCAGTTCCTTCCATCCGGGAGCATTCAGATTAGTGCCGGAGGGAAGCTCCAGGCCGTACTTGGCCGCAGTCTCGAAGGATGCCAGAGTTGCCCGAATCTTGATGCCCAAAAGCTCCGTGCCTGCCACGGACACGGCGATGTCGGCATTGATGACCAGACCTTTGTCCAGAATTCTCTCCACCACGTCTGCCAGATTCTGGCTCTTGGTGGGCGCAAGCATCGTCATCTTTCAAGCCACCCCTGCCCGCACTTCTGCCCACTCCATAAATCTCATACTAATTTTCGCCCGAATTCCCGCACCTATTCCCACACTTGTTTCCTCGCTCATCCTCACTCATCTCCGGTTGGCCATTTCGGCACGAATCCTTCTGCGATGGGCCAGGATCTTGGCTTTGTGTTTGAGCTTCTGCTCTCGCTGAGCAAGCATTACCCTGGTCTTTTGCGTATGCCATCGCTCCCTGATCTTGCGATTGCTCTCCTTTGAGGATTCATTCCAGGATCTCTTCACAGCCTGTAGCTGGGGCCTGACCTCATCCCGGATTCGTCTTTTGTGGGCGGTGACTACGGCATGCTGGCGTCTTCTGTTATCCAATATCTTCTGGCTTAAAATCGGCATTAATTCGAGCCTCCCGCCCGCTGCACATCCTGCAGATCTCCTAAATTCGTTAGCATCATCCTCATTCCAATCCCATCCGAACAGTGCAACTGAAGACGGCCCGCGTGGAGAATGGGCCCTCAACGAAGCCGGAGATGGTTTTAGTGCACTCCTTCGCATCCTCCATATCCGCCAGAAGGACCAGAAAACTCCCAATATCCCTGCAAGAGTGGCTGTCCGATTCCTTCTCCCTGCCGACCGTCATCTTATCCGCCCATTTGCCGCAATCCTAATCCGTCAACTAATCCTAATCCGTCAACTGGTTTGATCTGTCACAGATGTCTGCCGGAGATTGATCTGTTACATATTTGATCTGTTACAGATTGTTCTTCCACAAATTTGATCTTCCATAGATTTGATCTTCCATAGATTTGATCTATCCCAGGATATCGGTTCTCGATCCCAGGTTCATTTCATCCGCTTTTAAGGCCAGATCGAGCTTATGCATCAGATCCGCATTCTTGGCTTCGTACTCCTGGCGGGTCATCTCTCCGAACTCATAGAGCAGTCTGGTCTCTTTTATCTGGTTCTTGATTTTCTCAGGATTGTAGAGCCCTTTGTAGGCAAACTTTTGCAACTGCTCCAGGGTCCAGATCATATCCAGGCCCGGCAGTGATATGCCGATCGTTCGGAGCAGGAGATCGTCGATGAAGAACATCTAGCGAAAACCCCTTCTCTTGCCGCCCAGGATGTGAATGTCCACGAAGTTGTAGGCCGGCCAGGGTCCGGAATACTGAACCTTCAGGTGCTCGTATTTGCCGGTCAGCTTGCCCACCTGCTCCGAGAATTCGTCGATGCTCGATTTATCCACCAGAAAGGCGGCATTGAGAACCAGCCGGTCGCTGAAAAGCTTGAGCTTCTTCCAGTCAGCCGAAACTGCCAGAAGATTCTGGACGAACTCGGAGCTGCATTCCTGCCTCTTTGCGCCGTCCCATTCTTCGTGATCTTTTGGAAGAAAAACCTTGATTCCCAGTTCCACCTTGCCGTCCACGACATCCAGCGCTTTTTGCATGGCCTGGTAGCCGGCACCCATAGCGATCTGCAGCAGTTTTCGGCTCTTGAAGGCCATGCCGTAGGCGACGGGAATTACGCTGTACTCTTTCATAATGCTCTCCACGACCTTCCTGTGGACCTCTACCTCCCCCTCATTCACAGCGTAATTCCTGAAGGCCACATCACTGACAACCGGCGCAAGGTCCCGATACTCCAGGCTGTAAACCGCACCCGCATCAAATCCCAGATCCCCAAAGCTCTCCTGCTCTTGGGGGGCGCGGATGACGCAGTAGACATATTTGGCCGAGGATTCCAAAATCTGACGATTCATTTCCTGTGGATGGCCTTCCTGGAGAAGCCCTTCCTGGCGGCGTGCATCCTGACGTTGAGCCCTTAAGATCCTGCGCACTGCACTTACACCTCTTCCTCAACCATCTCCATGTCCGACCTGCGACGCAGCATGATTCTCTTGTAGCCGAGAAGCTCTCCCTCCTCGTCGAACTTCAGCTCGTACCTTCCTAAAATGTCCTGGGTGTCCGGCACGGACTTTCTCTCCAGTACCTCCACCTCGGCCAGCCATCCCTCGGACTCCTTGTTCAGGCTCACCACGCTGTCCAGGTCTTTCTTGAGCAGCATCTCCGCGGTCTCGCCTGCTTTCTCGCTGATTATTTGGATCTTGGGCTTACATGTCATGCATTATCACCTCTGGCGGAAGACTGGGAAAAATAAATGGCCAGCCTTCCCTGCACGGGAACAATCTCAACTTCCCGTCCCACAAGATCTATTACACTCTCTTTTAATTTATAATTATTGACATCGTCGGTCAGATGGTAGTAGCGGAGGAAGGAGGCAAGATTATGCCTCCTGGCCTTGGCCGGATCTTTGCCAAGGATCTCCTCCTCGAAGGTGCCGTCCGGTTTTAAAGAAAAATAGAAGGTAGCCCCGACCTGTTTTCCATCGTTCGTTTTTGCAATGACGACCAGAACATCGGTCTCGTTGAATCTCAAGCCGGGAGGCTTCCTGGGAAAGATATCGCTGATCTTTTGAACCTTTGCCTTCTCGACCACTGCTTTCATCGGCTGCATGGATTGCATAGCGATCCTAAACGATCGGTCCGTCGTCCCTGGGTGTCCCGGCTGCGATATCCATAACCAGCTTCTTCTTCTCCACCATGTCGGCAGGCGAGCTGGTCTTACTGGCGATCACATCGATACACAGTTGCTCGAAATTGATCTTGGAGCCGCCTCTGTGAGTTTGCATTCCCTTGGCAATCATGATGCTGGCCCTGGTGCCGGGCTTCTGAGCATCGGGAAGCTTCTCTCGAATGGATCTGACCACCCGCACGATTCTCTCCGCATCCGTCCGAGCGATGCACGTGTGCTCCATCACGATGCCGACCTCGGTTTCAAAGCCATAGTAATCGGTATAAATTCCTACCATGCGATCGAGCAGTGCATCCTGCGGCCTGTGAATTCCTGCATACTCGATGGAGTTGCTGGTGAGGATGGCCTTGAAATCGGGATGGACCTTGATGTACCTGTCCTCGCCGAATTTGGTGGGAAGCTCGAGGATTCCTTCCTCAAAGACGGAGAGCAGAACGTTGTTCGAGGCGGGCTTGGTGCGGGAGAATTCGTTGTAGATCAATGTATAGCCGTATTTGCAGGCCAAAGACAGAGGATTGTCCACCCACTCGATCTTCACTGTGTCCTTGGTCTTGAAGACGTTGTGAATGTAATTGTCTCGAACGCTCTCGTTCTCCATCTGAGAGTAGCCGCCGATCAGGTCTGAAGTGGTTATTGATTCATCGCCGTTTATCCAGACGACAGGCCGACCGAGGACTTTGGCCACATGGACGGCGAGGCTGGTCTTGCCGCAGCCGGTGGGCCCGATGAGGTGAACCGGATAGCCGGCTTTCAGCCACAGGCTCAGCCTGCTCTCCATCTCGACTACCTCCGGGGTGCTGATGAAGTGATTCGATTCAGGCGTCAAGAACGCTTCTTCGATAGCTCTGTGCCTTGCCTCTTCCGATATCAGCTCGTAGCTGCAATCCATATTTGCCGGAGATTTGATCTGCACCTGGATTTTGGGCTGCTTCAATTGCATCGCAGAGTCGCTATCCATCTCTGCGGCCTTCTTCTCGGAAGCCGTCATATGAACTGCCTCCCCCCTAACCCTTCTCGGATGTGTGACGGTGTACTGCATTTTCTAGCACCTTCGTGAAAATTTTAATAATAATAAAAAATATCTACTAGGGGCTCAACCATAGTAGAAATCTCGAACGTAGTTCTTGAGATCCTGCTCCAGATATCTGTGGATCTCACCTTGGAAGGACGCGGCCCTTGTTTGAAGCTCTCTGGCACCGGATTGCATTTTTGCTGCGGCCTTTTGGTTCTCTTTAGCCTGGGAGTTGACAATTCCCTGGAACTCATTGAGGCCCTTTTGCAAATTCCTGCATCCAGTGTCTCTGATGTCCTTTCCTGCTTTCTGGAAAGCTCTGGACATCTTCTCTTGAGAGGCGTGCATCTCTCTGACGCCGGAATGCATTCTCGCCACAGAATCATGATTTTCTTTGATCTGGGCATCCAGCGAGCGCCGGAATTCAGACTGGCCGAGTTCGAATCTCTGCCTGCCGTCTTCCATCATCTTGCGCCCATCGGTCTGCATCTCCCGGGCCATCCAGTCGCAGGCGGAGTGAAACTCTTTGACGCCCTTGTTCATCCTGCGAATTCCGTCCTCTCGAATATCTCTGCCGGCCTTTTGCACTTCTGCAGTCTTGCTGTCGATAGCGGCTGCCTTGGCCATTACGCCTCTGGTGCCTCTGGCGACGCCTTTTGCTGCAGACTTCGGCTTCTCGACCATTGGAGCCTCCTTGGGACTCGCTGAAATAGAGATGGGCAGACTTTTTTGCTTTTTATTTGCTTCCAGAATGGCATCGGCCAACTGGGACTTTGTGCCGCCCAGGTTCTCCACTCCAAGCTTCAGAGCCAATTCTTCCAGCTCACGCCGGGTATGTTTAGTCACCAGTTCGTCGAACGTCTCGGTTCTGGTGGCTTCAAAATCTTCCATGGCTCCTCCAAAAATAAGTTAGGAGAAACCTGCCTTAAGCAGGGACTCCAGGGGTCGCGCCAATGGCTGCCTGCTCGATCTTGGCCATCTCCTCAGAGTAATGGAGGTAGGTGTCGACCGATGCTACGACAACCCTGGATTCGACCGTGAGAATCTCGATACCGACCAGGCTGACCCTGGCCCAAACATCTACAACGACTCCCTTATCCAGAATTCTGTCCAGAACCTCAGCGAGGCTTGATGCGTCAGGTGTTGCGGTTACCATTTTTTATCTCTCCTACATTTAATTATTTTAGTTATTTCCGTTTCCGATTGTTTTTTAATTCCGTATAGACTCTAAGCCGGAACCTTGGGACTGGCACCGATGGCTGCCTGCTCAATCTTGGCCATCTCTTCGGAGTAGTGCAAGAAGGTGTCCACGGAAGCTACGACGACCCTGGCCTCGACGGTCAGAATCTCGATACCAACCAGGCTGACCCTGGCCCAAACATCTACAACGACTCCCTTGTCGAGGATTCTATCCAGAACCTCGGCGAGGCTTGACGCATCTGGTGTTGCTGTTACCATTTTTCCTCTCCTCCTAAATTTTTAATTATCTTGTTTTGGTGTGATTGAACGAGAATTTTCATTTAAGCCGGTACTTTGGGGCTAGCGCCAATGGCTGCCTGCTCGATCTTGGCCATCTCCTCAGAGTAGTGGAGATAAGTGTCAACCGATGCTACGACAACTCTCGACTCAACTGTCAGAATCTCAATACCAACCAGGCTGACCCTGGCCCAAACATCTACAACGACTCCCTTGTCGAGGATTCTATCCAGAACCTCGGCGAGGCTTGATGCATCCGGTGTTGCGGTTACCATTTCGTTTCACCTCCTTTTTTATGCTCATCCTGAGATTACTCAAGGATCGTAAACTGCAAGAGACGAATCTAAACGGAAATCGGCTGATATCGCCATTCCGAACGATGCTGGCCTAATGCGTTTCGATGCCTTCGGCTGTCCATCGTTCAATTTGTCATCTCATGCATCCAATTATTTATCCAATTATTTATCCAATTATTATCTAATTATTTATTCTCTATTCAATTATCTTACATTCTCGTTTATGATCTTGCCATTTTAGGCCACTTTTTGCACGTGCTTTTTTTTATTACAATTATGATTCCTTCATGATTTCCATCTAGCTATTCATTTCAGTCAATCCAGATGCAAGGATGAAGGCAGGAACGGTATGAGGAGGCCATACCCGCCCGCTCCTGTCCCCAGGAACCCCTTGTGTCTGACTCTTGGCTGAACTCTTCGCAAGTACGAAGATTCACTTCTGATCATCGTACAAGAGTAAAGATGCATTGTTAATCTAAATACCCTTTCATCTCTCTAAATAATTCTCAAATATTGTTTCAAGATTTGTTTCGAAATTTTAAACATAATAATCTATAAGGAGTTGAAGCACGAATCATCAATTATGAAATCGATAATCGCTGCTGAAAAAATTATTTTGCGATTTAAAAAATTATTGATTAAATATTAAATACTAAAAGGATAGGATGAGAGGTGAAAATGAAGCTTCTTGTAGTCGACGACGCTCCGCAAATGCTCAAAGCTTTCAGAGATATTTTAGAGTCACAGGGGTGTGAGGTCTTTGAAGCGGAGAACGGCGAGGAGGCTGTAGAAAAATACGCCGAGTTGAAGCCGGACATAGTGCTCATGGATATTCTCATGCCCAAGCTTGATGGAATCAGCGCCACTAAGAGGATACTGGAAATTGATCCCGATGCCAGGATAATTGTCATATCCGCCGTGGGAAAGAGCGGTCTGGAGGATGAATGCCTTGTGGCCGGCGCTAAACAATTTATTGTAAAGCCATTCAAGGTAAAAGAGCTTCTCAACTCGATCAACCGATTGGCAAAAAATCCTGCGAGATGAAATAAGCAACCGAAACGAACGATCGGAAAAGCCCAGCAAAAAAAAAAAAATCGAAACGAGGCATTGAATCAGGCACATTGAATCAGGCAAATCAAAAAAGCAGTTGAATCAGGCAGTGGAAACATGGGATGCACATGGTGAAAATATGAAGGGGATAGAATCGGTCCGGGGATACCAGGAAGAGATCATTGAAGCGATTCCCAGCACGATAATAGTTGTAAATCGAAGCCTTGAAGTTCTCTATGCCAACCGGAATTACTACGCAAAATCCTTCGCGAAGAGAGAGCGGGATGTCCTCGGCGAGCGCCTCTCCAGAGTAATTCCCCAGATGCTGATCGATAAGACCCGAATCGACGATAAAATCCGGGAGGTCTTTCTCACCGGCATCCCCTTCGACGGCGATCAGCTCCGCTATCCCGGCGGGATGTTTTATTTTTATAAAATTTATCCGCTGAAAGAAGAAACGGAGAGCATCAACAAAGTTGTGATCTTCATGGAGAACATCACTGAGCTTACCCGGCTGGAAGAAGAATTGAGGGATTCTTACGTCAAGCTGGAGAATGCTTACGACGAGCTGAAAGAGAATGACGGCATGAAGTCCGAGTTCATATCCACCGCCTCGCATGAGCTTCGCACACCCCTCACGGTGATCAACAGCTACATCGAGATGTTTGAAGAGGGGATGCTGGGAGAGCTTTCTGAGACACAATGTGAGAAGATCCGCATCATTCGCTCCCAGACCGAGCACATGATCAGGCTGGTGGAGGACATGCTCGATACCTCCAGACTGGAATCACGCAAGCTCAGGATTCATAAGCTGCCCCTTAAAGTTGAGGAGATCGCTATGAAGGTCCTATCTGAGCTGAGCAGGCTGGCCGGGCTGAAGGAGCAAACGGTTTCCTTGAGCATTGAAGGAGCTTCCGCAGAGATCGTGGGTGATGAGCGGCGCATAAAGCAGGTCTTTAACAATCTTCTGACAAACGCGATCAAGTACACGCCCGATAAGGGCAAAATCCATGTGATGATCAAGGATGAACCAAGCCAGGTTCGCGTCCTGATATCCGATGACGGCATAGGAATTGCCAAGAAAGATCAAAATAAGATATTTCAAAAATTCTTTACAGGGAGCGGAAGCTCGCTCACGCGCGAGTCTGGCCGCATGGGCCTCGGCCTTGCCATTGCCAAGGGAATTGTCGAGGCACATGAAGGAACCATCTGGGTGGAGAGCGAGCCGGGAAAAGGGAGCACGTTTGTATTCACCTTGCCGAAAGTATGAATACGCAATAAATAAATATAAAAGCACATATATAATGTCGATTCAAGTAAAAAATAAAAACAAAAAAACATCAAGAAATTAAAAGACATTAAAAATTAAAAACATTAAAAATTAAAAACATTAAAAATTAAAAACATTAAAAAAAAAAAACGAAGACCGTATAAATGTGAATTGGAATTAAATATGATTAAAAAAATGATGAAAAAGGGCATGATCAAAGATGTTTTTTCTCGCCTCAAGATCTCGCCGCGAGTGGTGCCAGAGACGGAGCCGCTCAATCATCATGTCTCATATAATCTGGCCAGGGGATCGTGCTACCTGGTGCTTGAGCCAAAGGCGAGCTTCGGCTTTGAGGTTTTCACATCCCTGGTGAAGGGCAAATGCCCGGACTGCAATCACCGGGAGGCATTTATTTGCGAGAGCATCGGATGCAATCGATGCTCATTGCCCTGCCCCTGCAAGGGATGCAGGAATACGAGGGCACAGGGCCTTTGCTTTACCATGCGCTCGCCTATCGAGACGCGGCTTAATTATACATTGCAGACTACGCCCATTTTTTGGATAAGCAACCACGGCCCGGATAATGTCAGCCCGGTGGATTTAGAGATTATTTCCGACATAATTTCCAAATTCTTAAAGCAGAGCAGGAATCCGGTGGTCATCGTGGATGGAATAGAGTATCTGATCTTTGAAAACGGCTATTCTTCCGTTTTAAGGTTCTTGAAGGATGCCGCGGAGGCGATGGTCCTGCAAAATGCGATCATGATCCTGCCGGTCAACCAGACGGCCATTGAACCAAAGGAGCTGGCACTGATGCAGAGAAGCCTGAAGAGCCTGAATCCGCAAGTCCTCGATAAAAATAATCTCAATGATTCAAACTCGTAGCCCTTCATCTAAATGTTAATGCTAAAATATATAGCACATTATTTTTTTGTGTCTTTTAGTGTCTTATAGCTACAGAGCTGTAATCAAATATGTTATCCGCGCTGATTTTTGGTAAGTCGTCATATCGAACCATATTGAAGTAGCTGCCCGAGCAGCAATTCAGCCAGCCGTCGCTCCATTGCGCAAGGTGATAGGGCGTTGTGATGGTCATATTTTTTTGAATATGGTATGTGCCGATATACACTTCCTCAATTTCGATATCAGGATCTTTCCAGGCACTGCCGCCCGCACCATTTTTGCCGCTTCCCTGCAAAACGCCGATGCTGACCTTTCCGTTTGTGACTTCCTCATTGACCATCATGTGGGTTGTGGCTGATCCTTCGTATTCCGTATATCCGGGGCCGTAAAATTTTGCATTTCCGCTGGAGGCGGCAAATTCAGTCTCTCCGTCTATTGCCTGGGCATAGTTCACATCATGGCTCATGGATGTCGCTGCATCCTTGTTGACCATTTGGGTCCGGCTGCCCGCTCCTGAACCGTACCCGATGGGATGGGACGAATAGTAGCCGATTCCCACAGAGAGGCTAACCGGAGCGCCCACTACATCGTTTTGACTGGTTAAACGAATTGACGAATTATTATATGAAGAATTGCTGTATGCAGCATCCGCTAAGATGGAAACTGATGCATCCGCGTAGGCTGGGAGCGATCCGCCTGCATTGGAAATAGTCGATATGAATGAGACCATGCATATTGCGATCAAGGCTAAAACGATCCGCATCGATGGATTATTTCTCAAGGCCAAATCCCCACAGCATTTTTGGTTTTGATTTTTGGGCATTTATGCGTATCCATCCGGCTTCTTCTTTCCCGCTTTTCCATTTCCGAATCAACTCTTTTCGGCTTTCATCTTTCCGGGCAATTTTCGTATCATCGTCCAGTAATCATATTCTAGCAACCCATATAATCTAATCGGTTAGCTCCTCACAAGAGCAGACTTCGAGACTTTGCCTTTCAGACCTTGGGGGGTCTTGAAGCAAGAACCGATACGCTGTAGCGATCAAATTCAATAGACGATTTCAAATATGTTTTCAATAATAAACGCGGATTTGGAATTCGAAGAAAATACGATTTTATTTATTCTGAAGAATACCTAATCAACCCATCCGGTGAAAAGCAACATGAATAAGAAGATATATTATGGATTAAAAATTAGTATTAGAGATTCGGACATAAATTAATGCAAATGTTTAAGATATACTAAATGGTATTACTATTATGAACTCTAGTTCTGGGGTAACCTCTTGCAAAGAGACAATTGCATTGGCCCCCGGTGACATTCAAGTAATAGTTCACGGGGAATGCTTTCCAGTAAAGAAATTGAAGGCATTGGACTGCTGGTCCGGAGGCGACGCACCTGAGCCAAATCAGCAATACACAGGTTTCATGGAGGTAGGCGAATGGCTCAGCGAGCAGGACCGGAATGAATTCAGGAAGCTGATGAGCTTTCCAAAAGATTACCCCACAACGGTTTTTCAGATACTTGTGAACGTGCCTCCCGAACGCAGGCTGGTATGCGAATGGCCACACGACACCCGCGATGAGGACGAGTATTATTTCACACAGCTTGCGGATCTTGATGGAAAGTCGTAGGCTTCGATCCGGCGATTAGATCGTCCATTACATCCGATATGCCTTCGTAGGAGACATCGTGGTTTCTCGGTTGGCACATTGTTGCATCTGCTTGCAGAGGGCATCCCCCACCAGTTTTGAATCACAGACCAGGCGCTTGAGCTAACGGTCATTTTTGCCGGGATACTACACTGCTTGTGTGTGAATTTAAATATTATGAAATTCTGATAAAGCCTTAGAACAGGTGATGAAGATTTCCGAGGACTTCAAATGACATTGCCAGCTAGTGAACGGATAATTCGGTCGATAGTAATAATAATAATGCTTCTCGTGACGCTTCAACTCACCGGAGCCTTGGATGCTTCCGATAGCATTGCTGCATCAGACTCCCGAGAAAAATTGCAGCAAGATTCACAAGCGATTCTTCCTAATGAGTTTAAAAATATTGGGGCATATAATTATAAAAAAATTGATGATCATGCATTGAACGCTCCATCCTCTGCAGAGACATCTATCGAGAGTCTGGCCTCATATTTAGTGGCACCGGCCAGAAACGAACGAGAGAAAGCAAGGGCTATATTCAGATGGATAGCCGAGAACATCGACTACAACATTGAAGGCTATTTCAGCGGAGACTTTGGCGCACAGGATGCAAATGATCTGCTGAAGAGTCGAAAATCGGTTTGCGACGGGTACTCAGACCTTTTTGAATCCCTGGCAAAAGGAGCCGGCCTTGAGGCGGTGAGGATCGCAGGATATGGAAAGGGATATGGTTATGTGCCGGGACAAAACATCAGCGGAAAGTCAAACCACGCCTGGAATGCCGTAAGGATAAACGGCTCCTGGTATCTGGTGGATTGCACCTGGGGTGCAGGATACATAAATGAAGATAAAAAATATGTGCGCGAATTTGATGAGCACTATTTCATGACGCCTCCCGGCGAATTTATCTACGACCATTTTCCTGATGATTCGTTATGGCAGCTAATGGAAATGCCGATTTCAGCATCAGAATTTGAGAAGCTTGCTTATGTAAAATCGGAGTTCTTTAATTACGGACTGAGACTCGGAAACTACCCGGAAGAAATGATCGAGGCGAACAGGAATGTGAACATCTCGATCTATGCACCGGAAGACGTTCTCCTGATCACTAAATTGGAATATGCCGACGGAAAAGGCCCGGCATCCGTGACGGATCTGGAAGGCTATTCTTTTGTGCAGAGGGAAAAAGATCGCTATGATATTCTTGTCAGACTTCCGTCTGCAGGAAAATACATTCTCAGAGCCTATGCGAAGCATAAGGGCGATCCGGATGAGTACGACGGCGTTCTTGAATATGGGATCGCTGCGATCTCCGGTAGCGGTGTGAATGCCGGATTTCCGATAGCTTACGGGAAGTTCACTGAAACGAACGCCTATCTCTACAGCCCGATGGACGGACAGCTCAAAGCGGGGGTGCCCCAAAGATTCAAACTGATGGTGCCGGGCGCGATGAATGTCTCGGTGATAAATGCGGAAAAGTGGCATGATTTATCGTCTCGAGGGGATCTGTTTGAAGGAGATGTGACGCTTTCGGAAGGAGAGGTGCTGGTGTGCGCGAGGTTCGCGGGGGAGAAGTGGGATGGGATGGTGAAGTGTGAGGCGAATTAATTTGAGAACTCTATATTCATCGCGATCTCTTGAGTATTCTGCTATTATCGCCTCTGCTTCATGAAAAAATATAGTGCTTCATGGTATTCCTATCGCGCTTTTAAAACCATTATTATTAATGATATTTATTTTATTTATTGCGGAATCCCCAAGGAAGACACAAATCAAGACAAGTTGGCACTCTTCTGCAGCCAATTTGATTCGCACATATGGCACAAGCTTGCCAGAAAATATTTATACCTTGGATTTAGTCGAAGCAAGTAACAATTGCAAGAATTCAGAACATGGGGCGAATTATGAATACTATATATTTAAATATATTTCTTGTATTTATTTGTTTGATTTCATCTAATGTTGTCTATGGACAAGATATTAATAAATTCATAACGTATTCTAAAAGCGAAAATTTAATAACAGGAGAGGGCGCAATTATTAATGAAACAACCACTAATGTTTCAATAGTAAAAATGATAGATGGAACTACATTAAATTATATAATTAAAACTCCTAAGGTAGATAATTTTGAATTTGTGTTGGCATTGGATAGTTCTGGGAGCTTTGGACTTGGCAACGATGAAGACGAAAGCCAAAAAAAAGCAATTCTTATAGCAATACCTAAATTCCTAGAATACATTCAACAAAATTATTCGGGCATTAATTTCAAAGTTTCTTTAATTAGCTGGGATAATAATATTGATTTTGCTTTTGGTGGATACAATAATAGTGATCCCTTTAGTTCCCAACAAAACAATAATAATATTGGTGCAAGAATGATACCGCTTGATAAAATAATTAATATAACTAAATATTCGCTTAATGAAAATAATTATATATGTAGAGAAGACGAGCATACCGAACTATCAACGGCAATAAAAGCCTCTCTTGATACCATCAATAATACTCCATATTCAGAATATAATAGGACATTAAGATTTATCATATTAGTAACAGGGAATGGAGAATTCACAAATTGCAGCAACAATTTGATTCGTATTGCGGATAGCAATAATTATAAAATATATCCCATTGGAATACAAACCAGTCGTAGCTCAATGATTCGAAAGGAGCTCTTGCGAATCGCTGGTGGGAACAGAGATCATGTAAGATTTATCGCTCCGGACCCTCAAAAAGTAAATGATTCATTAAGTCAACTCCATGTGCCTTCGGTTAGCAGATCATTTATGTCATAATCATTATAGATTCTTATTAATTTATCGATTGCAATAGTCAATTAAATAAGATTTATATAGAATATGTCATGCCTCATATAATTTGAGGGGATTAGCATGCCAAATGGGGTATCACGGTTTGGGAAAGGTATTGTTGAGCAAGAGCTTACCAGTATGTTTGAACCCAAATGGATTAGAGCTACGGCAAAGGAAAG
>Ga0074195_1002038_pt1 | contig 24673 bp, 39 predicted proteins | sample EPASupsiteHSE623_FD_64525 | JGI IMG/M metagenome (GOLD analysis project Ga0074195, IMG submission 64525) | Bioremediated contaminated groundwater from EPA Superfund site, New Mexico - Sample HSE6-23 | ecosystem: Environmental > Aquatic > Deep subsurface > Groundwater > Contaminated ... | reverse complement strand
GTTTGGTGCTTGCTACAGCCCACAAGCCCGCTACGTGAAGCAGGGGACATTTCAGGGGCATACGATATACTGTCCGAAACGACGAAAAGCGGTGAACCCAAGTACGATTCGGTTGTGTCCGTTTTCAACCACCCCGTTATCGGATGGATAGCCAATACCATCTACCACAAGGGGCGCAAGTATCACACGGCGTTGTATCACACGGAGAACAGGCCCAACAGACAGGACAGGAAGGACTGGTTCCTTGAAAACGGCGCGGTCTATTTCGTGACGATTGAGGGTCTTATGGCAAGAGGTTCGCGTGTAGGTTTGATGCCGGGACTGTACGTGATGCCGAAAGAAAGGTCGTTTGAGATCGATGATGAAACTGACTGGCGTATCTGCGAAATGCTGATGGAGGGAAAATGATATACCCCGTCGCCTATCAGCGCATGATGAAATGGAGCAACAAAGAGGATGCCGACCGGGGGATGCCGGGTATCTGGCAGGGGAACACGACCAAGAACCTTGAATACTTCGATGCTCACCCCGAAAAGGTCATCGGTTCCATCCACGACATACCGAAGCACGAAGGTAAGGCCGTTGTCTTTGTCGGGCGCGGACAGTCACTTGAAAAGGCCATTGATATGTTCGCCGGCATGGACGACAGGTTTATTATCGTCTGCACGAACTCATCCATCCGGTATCTTCTCGATCACGGCATTGTCCCGCACTACATGATGCTCATCGACGGGGAAGCGGGGAATTGGACGTTCGACGGGTTGCCTGAATCGGCAAAGGACGTGACGGCAATCTTCGCACCGGGGGCGTACCACGAGGAAGTCGTAAAGTGGCCCGGAAAGATAATGGTTGTCCCTTACGGCATCAAACACGGGAAGCTACAGAAGGAAATCCGCAAGAGGTGGGGAAAGTCGATACCCGCAGGCGGGAACGCCCTGAATGGCGGTGTCGCTATCTTCCTGATGAACACCCTTGCGAAGATATACGTCTTTGTCGGCAACAACCTTTCATTCAAGGAAGGGGAACGGTTCTACTTCAACCAGGATACGGACCGGGACGACAAGGCGTATTGGGTCATGCACGATATCTACGGGGAAGAATGTTACACCGATATTCCCATGTACGAGTACAAGATATGGCTTGAACAGGCGGCCTCGCAGTTCTGGCCCGAGTGCTATTTCGTGAACTGTAGCGAAGGCATCTTGGGCGTGGATATCGATGACACGATACTTCCCTTGTTCGATCATATGCCCTTAGACCTTGCCGTGGAGCGCATTAAGGAAGCCCTCGACTTCGAGAATCAGTCAACCATCGACAGATACAAGGGATTCTATCAGATGCTTTACGACAGGGATATGTATGAACCCCACAACGGCAGGAGCGTGTGGAAGAATGTGCAGTACAACATCGAATCAGCCGGGATGCGCCGGTTTAAGAAAGCTCTCGATGTCGGCTGTGGTCTTGCTGAAGGCATCAGGGAGATGCGCGATGCAGGGTATAACGTCTACGGCGTAGACATTGCCGATGTAAGCCGTAAGTGGAAGGAAATAGGGGTTGACGGGGTATGCAGACAGGCACCCGCACATGAGATTCCCTATCCCGATGCCACCTTTGATTTTGTCTATTGCGGCGACGTGCTTGAACACATCCCCGAAGAATACATTGAGGCCACGTTAAGGGAGATGTACCGCGTAGGTTCAAGGGACTTCCTCTTTATTATAGCAGTGGGCCTTGAAAACCTGCCCGTGCATGAGGGCATCTATACCCATGTTTCCCTGAAATCTCAGGGTGAATGGAACGCCGTTCTTGAAAAGGTCGGGTACAAGATTCGGATATCCCGTCTCGACGGTGAACACCTTGAAATTCAGGCAACCAAAGGAGGCAATCACTAATGGTCAATCTTCATTGCCCGATGAAGTCGTGCGTATGGAATAACAGGACGGAAGAACGTTGCAAGTGCAAGGACGAGGTATGGCTGAAATGGCGTCTTGCGGCTGACATGGGCCGGGGAAATATCGTCATGATGGAATGCGTCAACATGGTTCTCGATGAAGGCGTGGTGAAGTATGAGAACTAGGCTGATTGCCGAAATCGGTATCAACGCGAATGGCGATATCGAAATTGCAAAGAAGCTCATCCAAATCTGCAAACTCGCGGGCGTGGATGTCGTCAAGTTCCAGAAGCGTAACCCCGACAAGTGCGTACCGGAACACCAGAAAAACGTCATGCGCGAAACTCCGTGGGGCGAGATGACGTACCTCGACTATAAGCGGAAGATAGAGTTCGGACAGGACGACTACGCCGCCATAGACGATATGTGCCGGTACATCGGCATGAAGTGGACGGCCTCCGTGTGGGACATGGACAGCTTGTACTTTATGAACCGCTTCAACGTCCCCTTCATCAAGATACCGTCCGCGCTTATCACTGACAAGAACCTGTTGGAAGGATGCGCGCAATTTCAACTCCCCGTGATTATCTCCACGGGGATGTCAACGATGGATATGGTGGACGAGGCCATGAACACGCCGAAGCTCAGGGTTGACGGCCTTCTCCATTGTGTCAGCACATACCCTTCCAAGCCGGACGAACAGAACCTTCTCTGCTTGCAGACGTTGAAGAAGAAATACCCGAATGTCCCCGTTGGATTCTCAAACCATCACCCCGGCCTGACATTCCTTACCGTCGCTCCGGTGTTGGGCGCGGAGATATTGGAATTTCATGTGACCCTCGACAGGGCAATGTGGGGGACAGATCAGGCGGCATCTATCGAACCGGAAGGTATCTTTCATCTTGTCAAGCGGGTTCGGGACATAGAAAGGGCTATGGGCGACGGGAAGAAACAGATCATGGACAGCGAAGTACCAATAATGAGGAAACTGAGGGGGTAGAAAATGTATCACGTTACTTGTGCCGGTGGTTACGCATTGCCTATTAAAGAAGGTCGGTTTGAAATTCTCGGCCTGTCCTGTCCGGTCAATGACCCGACAGCCGTTTCACAGATAACCCTTGTTGACGGGGACGATTTCAAGCCCGTTACTGACAGCGCATACAACAAGACGGTTATCGAGAAGAAAGGCGTTGCCAGTGTGGACGGCACCCTTGAGGCATGGTTTCCTGAAGCGATAAAGCTCCGCAAGGGACTTACCATTGCCGTGGCTACGAATCTGAAAGCCGGTAAAATGATGGTCTACGCAAGATAGGGGGGCGGTATGCCTACCACGGTTCTAACAAGCACATTCAGCGGCTACACCCTTGAGAACGCACGGGCCAAGATGCTCCGCAAACTCAGGGTGAACGACACAACCCGCTACTCCCCTACCAAGGGCACTGCCGATTACGATTGGATAGACGATGCCCTGAACATCTCGCAGAGACGTTTCGCCACAAAGACGAAATGCCTTCGCACCTATGGCATTGTCGAAATGAAAGCCGGGTTCAGGACGTACCGCGCACCGAAGGGATTCATCGACATTATGGGCGCGTACTTCTTCAAGGCTTCCTACACCGATGGGTACAAGGAATTGCAGATAAAGACCATCGGGGAACTCAACGACGAGGTATCCGACTGGCGCACCGACACGGACGACGACATTGAAGTCATTTACATTGACCGCTTCTTTGGCACCGATGCCGTACTTGGCGTGTATCCCATCCCCACAACGGACGGGAACACCACGTTCTTCACATCCGACACAGGCGCACAGTATGATTGGGCCTGTCCCCTCTACGCCAATTCCCACGACTACGGGACAGTCCTTAAGACAGACGGGACGGACAAGTACATCCTTGCCGACGCGTCACAGGGTGTTGTGGCCGATATCGCCGTGGGTGACGGGAATATCCTTCTTGAATACTACCGCCTGCCGATGGACCTGAGCGAAGAAGATCAGCTAATGGAGATCCCTTACGCCTACCAGGATACGGTAATTGAGGATGCGGCGCGGGAACTGTTGGAGAACAACCCCGAAGACAGCGCGGAGTACAAACGGGCGCAGAAGTTTGAACAAAAGACCGACAAGACCATTGCCGAATACAAGCGCGACACGAAACAGCCCTTCTCCGGCAGGGAGTTACGGGCACGGACAGCCGTTGAGGGATGGGCGCGAAATATGGAGTGGAGAGGAAGGTTCTAATGCCTGAAGCCATAGACACCTTTTCCTTCGATAAAGGCATCAACACAAGGAAGAACCCGACGCTTCTCACCGAAGGGGAAACTCAGGTGTGCAGCGGATTCTCCCTTGATAATGACGGGTATCTGAAACCCATGAAGCCACGGGCGCAGGTGCATCATTCCCCTTACGGGCAGATACACAACGTCCACAGGTACATGAATAACGTCCTCATGGCAGAGGGTGAGAACATCCGGTACAAGTGGGACCTTCGCGGATACTGTGACAGGTACATACCGCCCGACGAAGAATTTACCACCATCGGGACGGGATGGAACGCACGGTACAAACTGGTTGACTATCAGAATTGGGTGTTCATGGCGAACGGGCATTACAACAAGGTCTATTCTAAAGATGCCCTTTATACGTGGGGCATACCCAACCCGACAATGGCGTGTACGGGCGCGGCGGGCGCGTCTGGCAGCCCTAACGGGACATACAGTCTCTATTATACATATCTCGTCAAGTTCCCCAACGGCAGGATGTACGAAACCGCACCATCACCCCCTATCACGGTCAGCGTCACAAACCAGAAAATAGAATGGTCGAACATCGGCATCAGTTCCTATTCGGGAACGGGCGCAGAAGTGAACCGCTGCCTCTATCGTTACTCATCCACAATGGCGGCTACCTACTACGTGACGACCATAATGGACAACACGACGACGACCTATTCCGACAATTACACGGATGCCGTTCTGGAAACGAATGAGCAGATAGCCACGACAGGGTACGGTTCGCCCCCCGATGGATTCACGGACATCGAATTGTACTTACAGAGAATATTCGGCATCAGGGGAACATACCTCTATTGGAGCGAACCCTACCTTCCGTTCACGTTTAAAACGGTAAGCAGTATCAACGTGTCGGACATCGGGAACGAATTGAAGGCCGTCATCTTTTGGGGCGATCAGCTTTACCTTGCCTCAAAGTCTAAGTGGTACAGGCTGTCCGGTAGCGACCCCGATACGTGGGCTATCAAGAACACTTTTTCCGATACGGGCCTTTTGAACCCGCACACGACACGGGCGACGAAGTACGGTATCCCCGGCCTGAGTTATGACGGTATCTACCTGTTCGATGGTTCCATCAGCAAGAACCTTACGGAGAAGCGGATAGGCAAGAGCCTGTTCCTGAACATCAGCGACCTGGATGCCTGCTACGCCGAATACGACGGGGCGCGGTATTACTTCTACTATCCCACCACGGGTTCCACCCTGAGCAATTGCCTTGTCATCGACTTCACGTTCTACCCCGAACTGAGATTCTACGATGACCCCTTTATCGCCACGGCACATCAATTCCATGTTCCAACGGGCAGGCGGTATCTTGCAAGACTAGACTAAGGAGAAAGCATGGCTGTTTCGGCAACGGTAGCGAACAAGATCAAATATCTCCTTGCGACAAAGCAGATTGATTTCTCATCCGACACCTTCAAGTGCTGTCTGATGAATACCACGTTCACCTTCGACAAGGACGCGCATCACTACTGCGGCGACATTTCCAGCGACGAACTTGCCAACGGTAACGGGTACACCACGGGAGGGCAAACACTGTCGGGCGTCACGGTCACAGAGAATGACCCCGCTGACCGGACGGACGTGGCATGGAATAACCCGACATGGACTGCATCAGGCGGGAGTATCGGCGGCAGTTGCGGAGCAATAGTTTACGACGACACGGTAACAGACAATCCCATTGTCGGGTATATCGACTTTGATTCAACGCAGACAGCGGCGGCAGGGGAGAATTTCCTTATCTCAACAATCACCTTCAGGTTGACGTAATGCCTACATTTACCAAGCGGATAACAGTAAACGCCGATGACGGAAGCTGGAACTCTAATTCTCAATTCAGTGACAGGTATCCCGAGTTTGGATGGAGAAGCTACGACTATCACAGTTTCTTTCGTTTCCTCAACGTGACCATTCCGAAACATGCGGTAATCCACACTTGCAAGGTGACTTTTACAGCCGGTTCCGACAATTCGGCGGGTACGGAAAAAAGGGTGTATTGCTATTTCAACGATACCGCCACACCTGTTGCGCCTACCGACTCGGCTGAGGGCGTGGCACTGGCATTGACCGCCGCCGTATCGTGGACGATGCCCGACTTTGTAACGGATTCAGAATACGACTCACCCGACCTCGCGGCCCTTTTTCAGACCATTGTTGACAAAGATGAGTGGGCTTCCGGTAACGCCGCTATGGTTGTCGTGAAGAAACCTGACGGTATCAACACGAACACAAGCCGCGCACCCTATGGCTATCAGGACGCACCGACGAAGGCCGCCCTTCTCACCGTTACGTATTCGGCGGGTGTTGATCTGACAAACTTCCCCTTTACCCTTGCCTCCACAATGTCCATCTACAGTGTCGCCACACCCGATTCGTTAGGGTACGCCTACGAGGAATCAACCAACGGTTCCGCAATGGACGTGCTGGTAAAGACGGGCGAAGGCGTAGGCAAGAACATCCTTCAGCAGAAACAAGTCAAGTATATCTACTACGACCTTAACACGCACGGGAAGGATGTTGCCCTTTCCATGTATATCGACGGCGTTCTACAGACGGATACGACTATCACCCTGAATACGACCACGAGGACACGGGGAAGGTACGAGGACATCCCCGATACCTGGCAGGGGTATAGATTTTCCATCGCCCTCAGTAGTGATGACCTTACCGACGATGACCTTGAAATCTACACGCCGTTTGCAATCCAATATACGGCCTTTGGAGTATAGATGCCTGATTTGCCATACCCTTTGATGTCGGATGCACTGGAAGAACTGAAACCGCAGATACTTGATATGTTCCGTGATATCTATGAAAACCGTGTCGGCGGGGCGACTGTCGGGGATGTATTCCAAATAGGCGGGGAAGTCCTTGAACTCAAGCTGAAATCAGGTAGCGGCCTTACCAAGACCAGCGGGGAACTGGACATTGACCTTACCATTCTAGGGGCATCAGGCGGGATAACGAAGTCACAGTACACGGCAAAAGGTATTATTCTCGTCGGCAACGGGGTAAGCGTCATCTACGCCCTGCCTGTAGGTGCCGATGGAAGCGTATTGAAGGCTTCAAGCACGTCCGATGGCGGGATGCAGTGGGCGAACATAACGGCATCCGAAGTCACGAACACACCCGCAGGTGGCATATCGGCAGCTACGGTACAGGCGGCTATCAATGAACTGGACACGGAAAAGACCACCTTGACCGCCGTGAAAGCCGACACCGACGTTGCTTCTGCAATAAGTTTGAAACACTCCGCAGTCACAATCGGCACCGCAAACGGCCTGTCCTTATCGACACAGGAGCTTTCCCTTGCGGCGGCAACGTCAGGTAATGCAGGGGCGGCAACGGCAACGCAGATATCCAAACTCGACGGGATTGAAGGTCTGGCAGATGTCACAGACGCAACGAATGTGGCGGCGGCAGGGGCGGTCATGGAAGGCGATACTACCACGGCCTCCATGTCCTTTGTCATCGACGAAGATGATATGGCTTCCAACCTCGACACGAAGGTTCCTACTCAGCAGAGCGTGAAGGCATATGTGGATGCACATTCAGGTGGAAGTGGCTCTAATTTCATGGAGTTTACAAATCTAAACTTTACTGCATCCGTAGGAAGCAAGGCTCTCACAATAGCTTTAAAGGGTACAGATGGCAACGACCCTTCAGCATCTAATATTGTTGTAGTTCCTTTCCGCAACGCCACACTGACTAGCGGGGCCATAACATCCGTTAATGTAGCATCCGCGCAATCTCTCGTTTTGCCATCAGGAGCAACGCTCGGTTTTGCAAACTCCGAAACGGGAAGGGCATATTTATGGGAGATCAACAATGCGGGAACGGCTGAACTTGCTATATCTCGCACAGCAGATATTTTCTCTGAAAGTAATCTTGTTTCTACAACAGCAATAGGAACAGGGTCAGACTCAGCGAGTGTCATGTATTCTACCTCAGCCAGAACAAATGTAGCCTGCCGTTGTATCGGGTATATCGAAATACAAACCGGGGCCACTTCAGGAGAGTGGGATAACGCACCGTCAAAGCTTCAGGTAATGGGGCCGGGAGTAAAAAGAACAGGGGATATTTTACAGATAAAAAAGACACTGTTCCAAACTCACGCAACAGGAACTACGGTATTACCGGCAGACGGGACAGTTCCTCAAATTACAGAGGGAGACGAGTATTTCACTCAGGCTATCACCCCGACTAACGCGATCAATAAATTGCAAATATATGTCGTTACGCTGATGGCTCACAATATAGCTGGTGAGGTAGGAACTACAGCTCTTTTCCAAGATACAACAGCCAACGCTTTAATCTCGTCTGTTTACCACTCAACGCAAAACCAAATGCACATTTCTGTCCTTCAACACCTAATGGTGGCTGGAACTACATCCGAAACAACCTTTAGGGTTAGGTGCGGTGCGGGTTCCGCTGGTACTTGTGAAGTTAATGGTTACGGTGGGTTACTTAGGGTGGGTGTATCCCCTACAAGTATAACAATTACGGAGATATTCGCATGACACCAGAAGAACGATTGAGATGTATAAAAGCAATAAATCCGTTGGCTCACTGCATAGTCCTTCAAGATGGCGAAAAACAATGGGTTAAGTGGGATGTAGCCCATGTTGGTGTAAAGCCTACACTGGAAGAGTGCGAATCTATTGTGACGCAAGTGAGGTTAGAAATACTTCCAAAACACGCCATTGATCGCGTTCAAGCCTTCATGGATGCCAAGGCTCAGGAACTAGGCTACGATCACATCCTTTCTGCATCTTCCTATGTCACTTCCACATTCCCAAAGTTCAAGGCTGAGGGCACGGCTTTTGCCAAGTGGCGGGATGATGTATGGCTTCACTGCTATTCGGTATTGGCTGAGTGGGAAGCAGGCACAAGCAAGATCACGACAGAGGATGAACTAATAGCCTCATTGCCGGTTTTTAAGGTGGAGTATTAAAGGAGATTTCATGTATATCAAGCGCACCACCGACATTCAAGACATTATCCGGTTGGTTCCCATTGAAGTGAAACTACGGGAAAAGGAAAAGTCACCCGTGAAGGCGCAGGAGCTTCTGGCCTTCGTACAGTCACAGTTAACCAATCCCCTCTTTTACCCCGTTATCGTGTTTGAGGACGAAACGGAGAAGAATATCGTGGGCTACATTATGCTCCTTGTCATTCCTTTCAAGATCATGGACATGCAACACGTCAACATCCTTCGCGTCTATTATGACCCCAAGTATCGCAAGACCAACATCCGAGAGGTAGGTTGGAACATCGTTGAAGAAGTGGCAAAGCATCACGGGATAAAGAAAGTGAGGATAGAAACGATGCGTGGGTCAAAGGCTTACGAAAGGGCGTGGGGATTCACGCCGAGAAGTACAGTAATGGAAAGGAGGATATAGACATGCCAGCAGTAGTCCCTTTTATACCGTTGATCGCGGCGGCTGTGGGTATAGGTGGAAGCGTATACTCGTCAAGCGAACAGCAGAGACAGTCAGAGATAGCACAGAACGAGGCGGTTGAACAACAGAGGGTCGCAGAACAGCGGTCGATACAGGCGCAGAAAGAGGCTGAGGCTAGGCAGAAAGCCTATAACGAGGAAGTGCAGGCCGCCAATCTCAAGGCGTACCAGGAGAACGCATACCCCACTGATGCAGAGATAGAGTCAGAACGGGCGGCGGGACTCAAGACTTTGGGTAGTGACAGGGTTAAGCGTCTCGATCAGCTTGCCCGCACATCGGCATTGCGTGGTCTTGGCAGTGGTTCGGGCCTCGTGGCAGAAGGCGCGGGTGAGGTGGAAGGTTCCTATCTTGAAGGATTGGGTAGCCTGTCGTCAAGCCTGTCTAAACTTGCTAACACTCCGAAGGCAGGGTTTACCTTCCCGTATCAGTCGGGCGTCAACGCGAACTCGGGCATAGGCGGGGCGAACTCGGGCTACAGTTCTTCGTATGCAAGCGGCGGTTCCAATGCGAGTAACCCCCTTGGCACGGCCCTTGGTTACATGATGGGGAAAAGCGGTTCGCTGTTCGGGTCCAATACTAACACGAATAACTTTGCCGATATCCCCTTTACGGATTACACCGACTGGACTAATTGGGGGGCGTAATGGACTTTATGAAGGGTTTGTTCGGCGGGGACATGGGTTCGGCCATGATGCAGGGTATGAGAATGGCTGAGATGGAAAAGCAGATGCAGCTTAACCAGCAACGGGCGCAACAGGATGCTGTCAACGCAAAACTCCTGAACGAAGAACGGACGCTGAAGATACAGGAACAGCGGCGACAGATGGAAGGCCGCGACAAGCTCGTTAAACAGTTCATGCCACAGACTGTCACGCAGACGACCACGGAAGATGTCGGTCTGTTGAATGCACCCGTTGAGACGACGACAACACAGGAATCACCCTTGTTCAAGGCGGTATCGGGGATGTACGGCGGCGACAAGGCTGAAATGGCGCGGCAGATCATGGCCGTTGACCATGACATGGGGATAAAGATGCTGGGGGGGATGAAACCGGAAGGGCTGAACGAGGTGGGGTTATTGTCTTTGTCGCCTGATGACCCGCGCAGGCAGAACTACATACAGGGTAAACAGACGATGCAGACCGAAAAAACCCCCACAGAAATAGCGTTACAGGTAAGGGCAAGTCGGGGTGATGCCGAAGCTCAAAGGATTCTGGCCGATATAGATGCCCGGAAAAGGAGTTTACAGAAGGAAAGAGAAACCCCTGAAGAAACAGGCGGCAAGGTCAGGGCAAGGCTACTCGCAAAGGTGCAGACGTTTACGGAACTTATGGGACGCGAACCTACCCCGCAGGAGAAACGGGCCATGATGATAAACGACCCGTATGGGATACTCGGTGGCGAGGAAGGCGAAACCGTACCAGTGGCGGCGACACCAAAGGCAAAAGGCAAGACTGTCAAAAGAACCGGGACGGATAAGGCGACAGGAAGAAAGGTCATCCAGTATTCCGATGGTACGGTAGCCTATGCCGATTAACCCTCAGAACATCACCTGGGACGATGACAATTCCCGACCGTCTCAAATAGTATGGGACGACGAAGGTGTCGGGGAAGAGATCATTAACAAAATGATAAAGGCTGAATCCAATGGCAACCCCAATGCCGTGAGCAAGAAGGGTGCTATGGGGACGATGCAACTGATGCCCGCTACCGCGAAGGAACTAGGCGTCACCGACCCGTTTGATGCGGAACAGAATATACAGGCAGGGACAAAGTACGTCAATGCACTATACCGAAAGTACGGCGACACCGAAAAAGCACTGGCGGCCTATAATTGGGGACCGGGAAACCTCGATAAGCATTTGAAGAAGAACCCCGATAACTGGAAAGGCGGGCTTCCATCCGAGACAAGGAACTATATTGCCAAAGTCAATTCTCCCAAACAAGGCAACATCACATGGGATGACGAAAGTATTGTTTGGGATGACAAACCCTCTATCATCGATCAGGCAGTGGAAACTGTCAAGGGGATGGGAAAGAATATCGTCGGCAAGGGTGAGGCCGCGCTTTCCACATTATCCGGTTTAATGGCAACTCCGGTTGCCGGTCTTGCCGGACTCGTCACATCGGCAGGCGGTTTGTACCCCGAAAAGGGCGCACAGACCGTAGAGGATGTGTCCAATCTTTTGACATACAGGCCACAGACGGGGCGGGGGCAGCAAGAGGCTGAGCTTATCAACAAGCCCCTTGAACTTCTGGACACAGGCACGGGATGGTTAGGACAGAAGGTTGCCGATATCACGGGCAGACCTGAATTAGGGGCGGCGACAAAAGCGGGGGCAATGTTGGGATTGCCCGTCCTTGGTGGAAAGCTGGTCAAGGGCATGTCAAAGGGGAAAGTACCCGTTGAGACTCCCGTTAAATCACCCGTAGAATCGTCAGAATTACGCCCTGTTGAAGTTTTGGACGAAAGCAAGACGGTTACACCTTCCATCGACAAATACGAAGCCTACGTTAAGGGCGGCTCGACTTCACCCCTCCCCAAATATGCCGAAGGTTCCGCGATCAATCTTGATCGTCTCGATACGACAATGGACGTGAAGCAACTCGTCAATCAATTCACAAAGGAGAATGAAGCCAAGATAGGGAAGAAGGTTGTCACATGGGAAGAAACGCAACAGGCGGCGCGTGACCTTGCATGGGATGAGAAGGATTTCCTCAAGACGGCCCGAACAAAGGGTTCATTCAATGCGGCAGAGATTGACGCCATGCGGACAATCCACACTAACGCCATATCGGACTTGCAAAGGACACTAAGGGAACTTCCCGCCGACAGGACGAAGTTCACCGACGCTACCCGTCTTGAAGTCCTCGACAAGGCAAACAACTACATCGAAATAATGAAAGCCACGTCCACCAAGTCATCCGAAGCTGGCCGGGCCTTGAATATCCACAAGAGGCTGATTGCCGAAGACCCCGACTTTATCGCCAACACGAATATGCAGAAGGCCATGAAACAGATAATGGAGAAGCGGGGCGGGAAGAAGTTAACGGATGACCTTATCCGCGACCTCAAGGACGTCGATTGGAAAGACCCCGCAAGCGTGAAAGACATTCTCAAAAAGTACAACAAGGCATCGCCGGGAAGTATGATTTACGAGGCGTGGCTGAACGGCATCCTTTCAAACCCATCGACACACGCCACGAATATCATGTCAAATGCGCTGACCATGAGCCTGAAGGTGCCGGAACATACTGTTGCATCCGTTCTTCGCAGAGAGATTCCTTTCGGTGAGATGAAGGCTGAGACAGTAGGGATGATTCAGGGGCTACGGGAAGGAGTACGGGCCGGTCTTAAGGCGTTCAAAACGGGTGAAGCATCCGAGATGTGGAACAAGGTTGAGACGGCAAGGACACCGGCGATACCCGGCAAGACAGGCGAAGCCGTCCGTATCCCGACAAAGGCATTGACCGGGGCAGATGAATTTTTCAAGGCAATCGTCTACAGGTCGGAGTTTAACCGGCTTGCATTCCTTGAAGCCAAGAAATCAGGCGCGAAGGGCAAGGCACTTGTCAACAAGATGGTAGAGATACTTGATAATCCCACGGCTGAAATGCTTGACAAAGCGCACAACGAAGCCCTTTACAGAACATTCAATAAACCGTTGGGTAATATAGGTAGCTGGTTCATGCGTGGCAGGGATATGATACCGGGAGGAAAGTATATCGCCCCCTTCGTCCGCACCCCTACTAATATAGCCAAGTACGCCCTTGAGAGAACACCGTTGGCAGTAGGAAAGATAGCCCTTGATCTTAAACGGGGCAATCTGACTAAGGCGCAAATGTACGATGATCTTGCCCGTTCTGCTATGGGAACATCCATAGGCGTTGTGGTTTATCAAATGGCAAAGGAAGGGACGGTAACAGGTGGCGGCCCTAAAAACTCGGCAGAGAGAGAAACAAAATACCGGACGGGGTGGCAACCGTATTCCGTCAAGATAGGCAACAAGTATTATTCGTACAATAGACTTGAACCGCTAGGGTCTGTTCTCGGTCTAGCCGCCGACCTTGCCGATGTGACAAGCATGGACGACGACAAGAAAATGGACGAAAAGTTCGGAAGAATTGCCATGTCATTTACAAAAAACATAACGTCCAAGACCTTCGTGCAGGGTGTGTCAAATCTGCTTGACGCCACAAGCGATCCAGACAGATACGGGGAAAAACTTATCAAACAGCTTGCCGGTTCTCCCGTCCCATCCGTTGTTGCTGGTACGGTAAGGGCAACAGACCCGACAATTTATGAAACGGGTTCTCCTGTAGATACCGTCAAGGCACGGATGGGTATGACGAAAGACATGTACCCGAAGCGCGACATATGGGGTAGACCGATAGAGCGTGCGGGAACGACAGCCACAAGAATGATGTCACCCGTCATTGCATCTCAGATAAAGGATGATCCCGTGGACATCGAAATGGACAGGCTGAACCTCGCTATATCAACGCCGTCTAAAAAGATACGGGGTGTTGAACTTGAACCAGGAGAATACGACGCCTACGCAAAACGGGCCGGGGAACTGTCGCGGGAACGGGTCGAAAGATACATGAACAACGGAGCATACAATCATTTACGAGACGAACTTAAGAAACTCGCCGTCAAGAACATAGTGGAAAAGTCAAGAGTACAGGCAGGGATAGAACTTTGGAAGGACATGGAACGAGGGCGAAGGTTCAAGCCCATTGATAGGAAATACGGGACAAATCTCAGCACTAAATAACGAGGGGGCACGATGGATATAGGAATCGGTATCGCTGGCGTGGCAATATCAGCCGGGGCGGTAGTCATCACCGCGATCAAGGCAAAGGGCGGGACGAACGGCAACAGCAAGAACCCCTGCCCCCTTCATTCGGGTATTGAGGCGACATTGAAGTACCTCGTGGACAAGGCCGATGAAGCGGGGGATGACATCAAGAAGATACTCGGCAAGATAGGGGGCGTGTGATGGGGCGATGCTGTTTGTCTACCACTGCAAATGTGGACGTATCCGAATCGGGCACTGGTATATGCCTGCCGAACCGGAACGGGAACTTGAGGAAATACGCAGGGAGGGCGTGTCGGTCATTGAGCTTAAATGCCCGATGTGCAGGGTGACGAAATGACACTGAACGAAAAGCAATATGACACCTTACGGAACATCCAAAAGGCGGCAAACGCTCTCGGTGTAGACCCCGATTGGGCGGCGGCGGTTGCCATGACTGAATCCGCGCTAGGCCTCCACCAGTTATCAAAGACCGGGGCAAAGGGCGTGTTCCAGATGACATCGATCGCTATGAAAGACCTTCTCGCTGAGATGCAGAAATCAGATGATGACTTTATCGACATTGCCTGTGGCGTGCTGTTCCTGCGGCTGTTGCTTAAGAGGTGGAAAACGATTGACGAGGCGACGGGGCATTTCTGCGATCCCGCTGATAAGGGGTTTTACATCGATCGGATGAAGAAGTTTATGAAGGAATTGAAGGAGGTATAACGTGAAAGTAGTCATCCTTTTACTGGTGGCGGTTTTGCTGTCCGGGTGTTCCATAGCGGCCCACTCGATCAAGGACGTGGACAAACATATCGTGGAGATTACCGCCGATGGTACGGCCTCGACAGACTGTATCGCAGGGTTTTACTCAGGCGTCGCGTTCGGGACGGATAACCTCAAAATAAATAAGGCCGTGGTGGAGATTGAATCCCTTGCAGACAAGAGCACGGTCGATTACAAACGCTGTAAGGCCAAAGGTTTGGAGGTGAGCATACTTGCTATCTCCGGCAAAGAAAACCTCGATGAAGCGATCAAGCGGGTTGTGTCGCTGGGGTTATTCTGATGCCATTCCTGACACCTATACGAGCGGAAAAGATACCATTCAAGGACATCTGGTTCTTGTTAAAACCTTTCGTCTATCACCATGCCCCGACTGAGTATCTACAGGAGGATTTCACCGTCACCGTTCCCGCAGGGTTTTACACCGATTGGGCATCAGTTCCCCGGTTGCCTGTCATCTACCGCAAATACGGCAACACAGGACACGAGGCAGCCTTAGTGCATGATTACCTCTATCGGGCGGATTGTGTGCCACTGGTGTCAAAGGAGACGGCAGACCGGACGTTTTATGATGCTCTCCGGGAGATGGGGTTATCAGAACGCCATGCGGCGATCATGTATGACGGCGTGAGGATCGGGGGGGAGTCGAGTTATCACGCAAAAAAAGTGGAGGATAAGTTATGACATTTCTTTCCAACGATTGGATGGTTTGGCTCTGGAACACGTACAGTATGGTGATACTCTGCGTACCGTCCGCGGTGGCGTTCATCCTCAAGATGGTTGCCCTCTGGAACCCGAATATTCCAAGCGACAAGGTGATTGACCTCTTGAAAGAATATTGGCCGAAGAAGGGGAAAGCATGAAATCATGGGCTGAATGTAAACAGGAAGGGTCAGCACACTATAAGACCGGCGAAGTCGAACCGATCGATTTATACCGCGCCGGTGGGATGCTCCGCACCTTTGCCCTTGCGTCCATTATCAAATATGCTTTCCGGTCCCGTCCCGACGAAGGAATAGACGAGGAAAAGTTTATGATGAACATGGACAAGATCATACACTATGCCGAGTTGTTGAAGGCTGAAAAGGGGTAGCCCATGACCAAGCGCTCTCTTGTAGTATCAGACCTACATTGCGGCGCATCAACCGGACTCACTCCCCTTAACCCCAAATGGCGACAGACCGACCTGTCCGAAGCCCTCTACCGGCTATATCTGAAATGGATAAATGAACTCGGCCCTTTCGACATTGCCATTGTCAACGGCGATGCAATCGACGGGACGGGGGACAGATCAGGCGGGACGGAGCAGATCACGACAGACAGGCTAGAGCAGTGCGAGATTGCCGCTGAGTGCTTGAACGATACTCAGGCAAGGCAAAAGCATTTAATAGCCGGGACACCTTACCATACAGGCAATGCAGAGGACTTTGAACAGGTCATTGCCGCAAAGGTAGGCGGTCAATTCCACTCGCGGGGATTCTTCCAGATCAACGGGAGAGAGTTTAATTTCAAGCACAAGATAGGTTCGTCGGGGATACCCCACGGAAGGCTGACTCCCCTTGCCCGTGAGATATTGCAGAACAGGGAATGGTATCTGGAAGGGACCGAGCCGAAAGCAGACGTGCTTATCCGGTCTCATGTCCATTATTACGACCAGATAGACCACTGCGACTGTCTCGGGTTCATCACGGCGGGGCTACAGGCATTAGGGAATAAGTACGGGGCGCGTCAATGCTCGGGTGTCGTGCATTTCGGCATCCTCGTAATCGACGTGACGGATAAAGGGGAAATTACATGGACATCACGGAAAGCGGCGGGAGCAGTGCAACGGTCGCAGAGCCTAGCTTTGTAGCTGTCGAACCGAAAAGGCCGCCTTGTCATTTTTGCGGGTCAACGCATATGACAAGCCAAGGGCTTAATTGGTTGTGCTCCGATTGCGGGAAGTATCAGAAGAAGAACGCGAAATACTGTCCCCATTGCGGACAGGTGATAAGGTGACGACTTCCTTCACCCTGCCGAATTGGGAGTTGTCAGGGAGTTGTAAACCCAGTTGCCCAAAGTTTACCCAAAGGTTTTTTGCTTGCTAACTCTCTGATTTTATTAGGATTGTATGGCGGAGAGGGTGGGATTCGAACCCACGGTTTAGGCTGTAAAGCGTTGATAGTCAAGGCTTGATTTCCTCTATCCAAAGTTTACCCAAAGTTTTATCATTTTGCTTTCTTCCGTTTGATGTCCACAACCTTCCCGATACCATCCAAATATTCCTTCTTCTTCCGGTCGGTCGGGTGCATATAAACCTCCGTGCTTCTTCCGTCCTTGTGTCCCAATATGTCCTTGATATAGACCTTCTCCGCGCCAATCTCGGCAAGCTGTGTGCCTAATGAATGACGGGTGCTTGCGTATAAATCTTCCGGTACATTCGTATACTTGCGCCACATCTTACGGCACGTTTCGGGGATATACCCGCGGCCGGTTGCCGGGTTGATGAATACGAACCTTCCCGCGTCTATCTCGTTTCCTATCGCGGAAAGGACAAGCTCATTTGCCCGTGTAGACAACGTGCGCCATGTCTTACTTTTACCCTTTGTCGTGTCGATCAGCACGTTCTTACTATACGTCCGCTGGACGAGTATCTTATGCAGGGTAGGGTGATAGTCGCCTATCTGTAGGGCGCATCCTTCAGCGGGGCGTAGACCGGCTTTCATAAGAAATTCAAAGAAGTCCCTGTGAGGCTCCGGTATCTTCTTAAGCTCTCCCATCTGCACCTCATATTCAAGGGCCGTGCGGGGCGTGCTGTCGGGTGTTTCAATATCGGGCATAATTGGACACTCCTTGATATCACCCCACCTGACGAGCCAATTGAAGAAGGCGCGCAGGCAGTCGGTCATATTCTTTTTATATTTTGCTGAGAGCGCAGGCAGGCCGTCATACCATATCTGCAAGTGCTTAAGTCTGATCTCCCTTACGCCATAAGAATACAGGGGCGGGAAATGGTTCTTGTTGTAGGACTTATACAGGTGCAGGGTGCCGGGGTGTAGCTTCTTCTCCTTCTGGTCGAGGAACCGCTGAAAGGATGTCTCAAATAACCTTTCCTTGCTGTCCTTCACCCGCCAATCTTCCGGTCTGAAATGTCCTTCGTCCCGTTCGTGGTCTACCTTGCGCTTATCCACTTCGGCGGTAGAGTAGGTGTAAGAGCGCCCGTTCTGATCGTGATAGAGGTTGAACTTCTCACCCTGGAACTCAAAGTGGATGTAGACGTAAGGATACCCGCAACGAGGACAGACGATCTCATTGCGCTTTTTATTGCACTGTTGACAGTATATTCCCTTCACGAAGGGATTATAAAATTGTCCAGCGGGCAGTGTCAACTATTCCTCTCTCCCAAACAAATCCTCAAAACAGTTCATTTTCCGTTCATACTCCCTTATTTCCTCAAACGTTTGCCTCTTAAACCTTCTCCGCGCCCGGTAGCGGGATTTATAGCGGTCGGTACGTTTTCTAGTCCTGTGCATTGGGTCGTACTCCTCAGAAAGCCAATCCCATATATCGCCGGAGGCTATTAGTCTCGCCTTGCGGTTGCCTTGCGGACAGGCTCCCATTACGTATACAGTCCCTTTGGTGCATAATGGAACGTCCAGAACAGCCACGCCGCCCATAGTTCCACCTTTTTAAGATCGACACATACGGTAGGGATAAGCGTGAAAAAGGTCGGGTCGTATTCAAACTCACATTTGTCATCTTCCATCATTCCCCCCCCTCGTAGATGTTGCCGATGACCTCAACTTGATTCTTGAGCATGTCGGCCGTATTTTTGAACGCTCTCATAAGGACATCGGGGTTGATTTCCAACGGATAGACGCTCCCCGACCTTGCCATTCCTGCCATGACGCAATCGGCTATCATTTCCAGAACGTCGATAAGGTTCACGTTTTCGGGTACTCCATCGTCTTGCAACAGGTGGTGCCGGGTTATTTTGCGGTGATTGTCCCACCATTCTGTCTGCTTAAAGCCGGTAAGGAAATCAGCGTGAAAAGCATTGATCTGCAAAATTTTATCTTCGTCGTGTGCTTCTTGCGCCGCGAACAGTGCGTTTGCGAAGAAATCAATCGCATCCCTAACATCGCCAATATGCTGGACACTGCTACGTAATAGCTGTTTTTTGCTCACTTTTGAGTAATCGCATGTCCTTGTGTCTGCCGTTTCGCTCTTCTTAATTAGTATCATCCTTCCCTCCCATCTCTCTCGTCCGTGAAATCCTCAATCGGGATACTGTATAGCCTGCGGCATAACATCACATCCGCACCTGTCGCGTGACTTCCGTCACGCCCACTGATAGTAGCCATTCTACGGGGTGTCACTGTGGGTTCGGTCAGAGTTTGGGTTATAATTAATAACCTTGTCCCCCCGTCTAAGGGGTTGTGTCCACCTCCATGAATTATCGTTTTGGATAACTTTTTTCCACCCGTTCGCTTCCATGTTCCGAATGAGAATGTGGTCATTTTGATCTTTCCTTGCTTTGATGTCTTTCAAAGTCAAAATAGTACCTCCAAGATAGTACGTTCCACTTGTTTTGATAATTTTGCTATCAAGGTCATTCTTCTCACGTCCCCGTGTCGTAAAATAGAAAGCGTAAGGAGTAGCCCCGTGTCGTTCTTGAATATCTCTAGCCATTTTAGTGGCCTTATGAATATCCCAAGATTCTATTTCTTTTGTAGTGCTCTCTGCTACAAACGTGCCTGGACTCAAAAAAGTAACAAAGTTTTTCTTCATAGATATTTTCATCTTCCCCTCCTCATCTATCCGGCAATCCCGGATGGTTTGATTGCGATTCGCCATACCCACAAATCGGGCCATGTGCCGGGGTGCTTTTGTTCCCACCTGTCTTGAAACTCCTCTACCGGATTATCTATCGGCAGACCCATACAAGCACAATCGGCACCGTTACAGCAGTACTTTGCTTCAATACCTGACTTGATGGCGTCTTGCCAAGTCACCTCCCCTATCCTCATCGGCTCACAGGAAACAATGGTGAAGAAGCGGCGGGCAGCCCATTGGGGCATGGTGACGGGGGAACGCCACGCCGTTTTTTCACCAGACAATGACGTATATTCTCCATCGGCCCGATAGATCACGTTGTGTGCGCTATTCCACTTTGACCGCGTGTGAGGTCTATCTTCCGTACCCGGCATAATACATGTTCCATCACGATACCAATCTGTTGTTTTTATTGGTGCCAATTGCCACGTCTCCCTCAAATAGCACTTCTCGCCGGGGCGGTAGGGAGCTTTATGAAACTCACCTTGCCAATCAACATCGCTACCATCCTCACCGGCTGGATGAGGGGCATACCACACAAATACACCCGGTTCGTATTCATCAGGCTTTTCCCGTTCGTTAAGGAATACCCAATTTGGTTGCGGATTCATCACCCTGAACTGCACCTCTGCCGGGGAATATAGGGGTTTCATGCTGTTATCACCGCCTTCAGAAATGGTCTGTATTCCCTTGCCTCAGCCAGTGCCCGTTCCGCTTCCTCGCGGGTCTTAAACTTCTTCGCGTTTGTTTTAAGCAGTGTCCTTCCGGGGTCGCCTTCCCAATCTGCAATCCATACTCCGGGTTCAAGTTCTACTTTCAATTTTTTTCCTCCTTCCCCACACAGTCCTTCGTGCCGTCATCGCCGGGGATGGGGTAGGGACAAGGGGAACCTTCGCCTTCTTCTTCCCCGAAGAGTATTTCCTTAAAAGATTTGGTTGGAATAAAAGGTTTTTCAGCCGCCATGATTTTCCTCCTCCACCAGCTTGGCCCAGGGACGGAGAATCTTGCCGGTGCCGTTGCATTGATGACATTTGGCTATATCCCATCCCATAGACTTGCAAGAACACTCCTTATACCCAAACTCCCTCACCGTCTCGGGTAGCCTCAGAAATTCAGCGAACAGGGCGACGAAGCGGGCATAGTCGGAGAAAAGCCATTGCATCATATACTGATGTGTCCCACTATTAGCCCATGCCGTCCCTGCATGATATTCAAACGCCTCGTACATCCTCTCATCCCCGAACAGCTTGTCCGTCAGCTTCTTGAAATTATCGGGGGTGGAGTAGTCGGGCCTTATATCTTCACCTATCTTTAAATCTCCTTCGCTCATTCCACAAAATCTGCAATGGTGCCAATCGAAAGTATTATCATCTTTCAGGGGATGGATACTAAACTCATGCCAACAAGCCCCCTCCGTCACATACGCATGAATCAGTTGGTTGATGTCGGTCATGTCGGCTCCTCGTTTGCGTCTTTTTTGAGATGGGCCAACGCCTCCTCAAATGTCATATCTGTCGCGTGGTTATCTATATAGACCACCATATTACCGGTCCAGTAGTATTCCTCTACTTTTTTGCCATTTACGATTGCGCGTCTGTCTGGTGTCATCTCGGCTCCTTCTCAAGGGCATCAACGATTGATTCGGCTTGACCGCAAAGGGAAATACCGCTGTCGCATGACTCCATGACCGAACAGTCCTTACAGGGATAGCCGTCAAGGTTGTTTCTCTTTGCTACCTCCTTCACCCTGTCCCAAAGCCGCGCCTTCTCAAGTTCGGGGGCGAGTTTTCTTTTGCAGTTCTCGCAAGGCTCTACCATAACGCTTGCCCTGACATTCAACTGTGTCCCACAGACGGCACAGAATAATCGTTCACTCATCTTTCACCTCCACACGTTTGCCACAGCAGGGACAGAAGGGATATTGACCATAAGTAGCTTCATCCAGCACTTCATTGCCACAGCTTGTCACCCACTCTCTCTCGATGTCATACGTCCACACGCACCTTTCAGCGTCGAGGGCATCAACAATCTTGCCAGACGTTGTGTAGGTCATGCGTATCCCATCTGCCTCGCATATCCCGATAATGATGTCTTGACGCTCATCCCTTGTCATTGCTGGCCTCCGAATATCCTTCATCGTGCCCCTTGTCAAAGCCTTCCTGACGGGCATCTTCCAGACACCTTTTACATGGCTCAATCGTCACTTTGAACCCTCGACTTGTAGATTCCGCATCTGACTGATTGCAAAGACCCGCACCACATTCCGCACAGTAAACCTCAAAATCAAGGTCAAAGGTTGGCATCGTCGGCCTCCTCAATCTTACCGTCGCGTATTCGTCTCGTTATGACAAGACCGCACTTAGAACATTTCCTTTCTTGCATCACAATATCGACTTTGTGGTAAACGCCAAAATCTCCATATTTCCTGTTGTGCGTTGCATTATAAGGTTCTGACCATTTACTGAATTTATGCCAATGCATCTTCCCCCTCCTCTTGTCCGCTTGTCCGGTCGGCCTCCTCAAGTGGACAGTCGGGGTGGATGGACTCGGGGTTGACTATTAACATCGGGCCTACAACGTCTGGATGATCGCACGTCCAAATGCTTTCCCCCTTTTCTTCATCCCAGTCCGTGCCTATATTCGGACATTCTTCACACGTTTCAATCTCAATTATCTTCACGCTCTCCTCCTCCGGGCTTGCCTGAATATCCAACGTGAGCAGGGGACGCAGGAACAAAGTTATCCTGAGCAAATGAAAACCGGGAACAGGAATTACACGGTATCGGCCCTGCGTAACCGATGGGTGTATGGTTGATTATTGCTTCATAAAACCAATAATGCCGACAGCTTTTACAGTTCATTTTACCCCCTTCACTCTCACATCGTAGACACCTAGATTCACATGAATAATTTCATCCGCTTCGTCAATCCCTTTTGTTCTGGCCTCATCTTCGTTGATCGCCTCGACTTCTGTGGTTACTTCTCCATGATATTCAACGGTCACTCGGTATTCAGGCATCTTCTCCTCCTTACACACATGTGCGTGTGTTGCGTGTGTTGGCAGGGGCCTATCAGGTCGCTCATCTCTGCGATGCGGGAAGGCGGAAACCCTACCGTTCACCTGTGAACTCAGGTGCGCCCCGCCAAGTACGTCTTAGTGACGAGATGCCCTCAATGCCACCCCTGCCGTTATGGTCATGCCCTTTTCTTAAGCCTCTTGTCTATCTCGTATGCCTCTCGGAACAGGACAAACTGTTTCTCTGCGTCTGACAGGTCGGGAAAGAAGTGGTGTGCAAAATCACCGTTTGTCTTTGCAAACCTGCACAGGTGAGAACCGCCCGTTAACTGGTTGTCGGGATACCGTTCATTCCATAGCATCCGGTAGGCACCAAGCTGCACCAAGTGGTCACTATAAACGCCGTCGCTGGTTTTCCAATCGAGAAGTACGAGACGGCCTTTACCGTCAAGAGCGATAGCATCGGGTGTACCGCCGTACTGATGGATCTCGGAAACAAGCTGAATTTCCTGTTCCACTATCTCGAACTTGTTTGACTCGAACCATTCCTCGAAGGCACCGAAAGCCGAAAGGATAGACTTCTTATCCTCGTCGGAAAATGTGTCTATTCCCCTGTGCGGGTCATCCTTTGCAACATACCGTTCGACCATATCGTGAACGAACGTTCCCAGCTCGGCGGCCTTGTCACGTGACTCGTACAGCTCAAGACCTTCCTTGCCTCTCAAATACGCCCATCGTATGAGGGCACCACTTTCCTTGAAGCGCGATAAAATTGTCGTTGTGCCGGGGACTTTCTTTCCTGCCTTGTTGAAATACCCTGCTTTCGGGGTCGGCATTACATAGCCTCCTGTTCGTATTCTTCAAACAGCTTGCGAACCTGAGTATAGGTAACGCTGGTCTGTGTAATCCCTTTTGGGTTCGGCTTCACGTTAAGCTGGAAGGGGTTTCTCTTACCCTTAACCGTCTCTCCCTTGCTGTTCGTCCACGTTGTCAGTTCTTCCAGCTTGTCACCCGCCGCATCATTGTTCCCGCACATCACGAGAAGCCACTCAGCAATCTTCGACTGTTGCTGTTTTTGGTCTAGCCCGTCGTGAATTTGAGGGGCAATCTCCCCGCCCTGTTTCGGGGGTTCAGGGTTTTTCTTCTGTTCTGTTTTCTTCGGCTCGACCTCGTGTGATTGCGCGTCAGGGTCTTTCTCATCCTCGGTGGGGATAAGGAACGTCTGGAACAAAGCGTACTTGTGGGCTATAGACATGGCCTTATTGGCGGCCTTATCCCCGCTGTCCATGCCTTCACCTGTGACCTTGCATGACACACTCGACCCGTCCTCAGCGTAGAACGTGTACTGCATCGTAAGGATTCGGTATATCAATCCCCCGCCGTTCCTTGTAGTGCGTTCTTCAGTGCGTTCGTCGATAACTTCCGGCAGGGTGAATATTTTGTGCTTGGACAGAATGTCATGAAGTTCATTGTAAACGTCGTCTATGCCCCTGAATTTGAAGCCTTGTGTCGCGTTGGTGCGGTCTTTGCCTATTGCCGATATATCAGACATAGCCCCGCACATGGCTTTGTATATCATTCCCGGTTCACTCATTATTTGTTTCCTC